>OJAW01000119.1_pt1 | contig 61073 bp, 57 predicted proteins | sample 1589151 | NCBI WGS metagenome assembly OJAW01 (sample SAMN03283290) | human gut metagenome | biome: human-associated habitat; material: feces | host: Homo sapiens | place: Peru | collected 2012
AATATAGAAAATGTAATATGTCATGCTCCTTATATAATAAATCTTGCAAATAATATTGATGAAAGTAAATGGCAATTTAGTATTAATTTTTTAAAAAATGAAATTAAAAGATGTGATGAACTTGGCATAAAATATATTGTTGTTCATCCAGGTGCGAGTGTTTCTCTTGATAGAGAGGTTGCTCTTAAAAATATTGTTGATGCATTAAACTATGTTATAAATGTTGATACTGATGTAATTGTACTTCTTGAAACAATGGCTGGAAAAGGTACTGAATGTGGTAAAAACATCGAAGAAATAAAATATTTACTTGATAATGTAATATTTAAAAATAAAATTGGTGTATGTTTAGATACTTGTCATTTAAATGATTCAGGAGTTGATTTAAATAATTTTGATTATTATTTAAAAGAGTTTGATAATTTGATTGGTATAGATAAAATAGGATGTATTCATATAAATGATAGTAAAAATCCTTTGGGAAGTAAAAAAGATAGACATGAAAATATTGGTTATGGTTATATAGGTTTTGATAATCTAATTAATGTAATTTATAATGAAAAATTAAAAAATGTTCCAAAGATACTTGAAACACCATATGTTGAGGGCTTCCCTCCATACAAATTTGAAATAGAAATGATAAGTAAGAAAAAGTTTAATCCAAATTTAACCAAAGATGTTATAGAGTTTTATAAAAATCTTTGATATTTAGAAAAGTATTCAATATATACTTTTTTTATTTTTTCAAAATTATTACCTTTATATTTATTTTTATAACGATCTATTTTAAATAAACTAGGATTTTTAAGCATCTCTTTATAATTTTTTTTAACAAAATCATAAGTAAAAGTAAGCTCATCATTATCTAAAAAAACATTTTTACTTTTAGCAAATTTATTTACATCCTCTTTAGTAATACCTTTCATAAAATTATCTATCATACCAAACATTTTTATCACCTAATATATTGTATGATTTATTTTATTTTTTGAATACTAATAATATGAAAAAGTTTTTATTATTATATAAATTTACTGTTATTATTTTCTTTATTTTTATAAGTATATATTTTATTTATAATCGTAAGATGTTAAATAGTTATTATCAAGATAGGCTTGTTTTTAAAACACAAAAAATAGTAAGCATTGATGATGGCTTAAGAGGAAATATTTATGATAAAAATGGCATTTTACTCGTAGGTAATAAAAAGGTATATAATCTTGCATATCATTATAATGAAAACGAAGATACCTTTGAAATACTTGAATTTATTCAAAATAATTTTAATATAAGCGAAGATGATTTTTTAAAAAAAGTAAATAATAGTTATAAATATGAAGATATAATTTTAAAAAACAATTTAACTGAAAATGAGGTTTCTTTAGTTTTAAATAGTGATGTCAAAGGACTTTTTATTAAAGAAAGTTTTGATAGATTCTATCCATATAATGATACTTTAAAAAATGTATTAGGTTCTGTAGGTTTTATTCAAAAAGAAAATAAAAATTATTATTTAAAAAAAGGTTATAAATTATATGAAAAAGTGGGTATTTCTGGTTTAGAAAAAGAATATGAAGAATATTTAAAAGGAACAAATGCAAAATATAAAGTAAATAATGATAATAGTTTAACACTAGTTTCCGAAGGTAAAAAGGGTAGTGATCTATATTTATCTATTGATATAAATTTGGTTAATGAAATAAATAAAATTATTAAGGAGGAACTTGTTAAGGCCAAAAAACATCTTAATACACAGTATTTAAATGATGCTTTTGTAATCGTAGGAAATCCTAAAACATCTGAAGTTTATTCCTTAAATGGACAAAGATATTTAAATGATGAAACTTTTACTGATATTAGTTTAAATAATATTAATAGTGCTTTTACAATGGGTTCTGTAGTAAAAGGGGCTACGATTAGTGTTGGGTATAAATATAATCTAATTGAAAAAGGTAAAAAGATTTTAGATGGTTGTGTAAAACTTAAAAATAAAACTGAAAAATGTTCTTTTAAAAAACTTGGTTATTTAGATGATGTTAGTGCCCTTAAAATGAGTTCTAACTATTATCAATTTTTAATAGCTATTTCCCTTTTAGGAAAAAAGTATTCTCCGAATATGGATTTAAATGCAACAGAAAAAGAATTTAATATTTATAGAGATATGCTTTCATCATATGGTCTTGGCATTATAACAGGTATTGACTTACCTAACGAAAAACCAGGTCTTAAGGGAAATATTATTAGTGATGACTTACTTTTAAATTTAGCAATAGGGCAGTATGATACTTATACACCTATTGAACTTTTTAATTATATTAATACTTTAGCAATGAAAGGGAAAAGAATTAGTCCATCACTTGTAAATGAAATAAAAAATAATGACTTTTTAATTTATAAAAATAAACATGAGGTAGTGGATAATGTTCAAATTTCAAATGATGATTTTAATCAAATTCATAAGGGATTTTATGAAGTAATGAATAATGGTACAGGTTTAGGTTTTATGAATAGAAAACTTTCTCCAGCAGGTAAAACTGGCACAAGTGAATCTTTTATTGATACAAATAATGATGGCAAAATAGATACTAAAACATTAACTCTTACAATGGCTGGTTTCTTTCCTTATGATGATCCAAAGGTATCTTTGATTGTAATTTGTCCCAATACCTCACATAACAATGGTAAAAATAAAGACTATATTTATTATTTAACAAGTAAAATTTCTCGAAGAATTACAAATATTTTTAACGAACAAAAAAATAGTTTCAATTAAGAAACTATCTTGATTTATTTTGAAATTGCTTTAAATAAGCTGTATTAATTTCATGTAAGTTACCAGTAACATAGTTTTCTGTCAAAAAAATTGTATAATTATATTCATTTTGTAAATCAGTTAAATCCTCAATCCACGCACCATATTCATTAATAAGTTTATTTAAAATATTATTTAATGCAAATGAACTACTTTGCTCGATGGAATGTGCCATTTCATAAGTGATATCTTGAAGAACTTGTGTAATCTTGCAATTAAATCCTATGTCATTAAAACTTCCCATACCACAGAAAAGGCTCGTATATTTAGAAATATTATTATTTTCAAAATATGATTGGCGTGCCTCTTGAACATATTTTAACCACCAACCATCTTCATAAGTTTCTAACATATAAATAAGTTCATTTAAATACTCTAAAAAAGTTTCTTTCATAATGCCTCCTTTGTTTAAGGTATATTATAAACTAATTAACTTTTCTTTTCAAGCGTTTTATTTATTGAATATTTATTGAATGGTAATAATGGTAATAATGGCAAAAATAAAGATTATATTTATTATTTAACAAGTAAAATTTCTCGAAGAATTACTGGTATTTTTAATGAATAAAAAAATAGTTCCGGTTAAGGAAACTATCTTGATTTATTTTGAGATTGCTTTAAATAAGCTGTATTAATTTCATGTAAGTTACCAGGAACATAGTTTTCAAGTAGGTAACTAAAGAAGGCAAGCCTTTTTTCATTTTTTTGATAATAACTTATATCTCTATTATTTTCATTACAATCTTTAATCCAATCAATATCGTGTTTTACAATTCTATCTAATATTTCATAAACGTCAGTATAACCATTTTTATTTATTTCATAACCCATATTTGATGTTATGGTTTTAATTAAGCCAGTACAATCATTTTTAAAGATAGAATCATTAAAACTTCCCATACCACCGAAAGCACCTAAAAATTTTTCAATGTCATTTTCATTGTGATATTTTGCGTAGGCTTTTTCCATCCATTCTGCCCACCAACTATTTTCATATTCTTTTAACATATAAATAAGTTCGCTTAAATATTCTAAAAATATTTCTTTCATTTTATCCCCCTTAACTAGTATAATTATAACACAAATGTTGCAATGTGTAAAGTCAATGTAAATGATAGATTAAATGTTGATAATTTTTTTATAGTGGTGTGTGAAATCATTGATATTTTTAATTAAAATAGGGGATATTAGCAAATATCTTTCTAAAAAACTTGAAAAGTAGGTAAGTAGTTTGCTATAATATTAACGTACTTGAAAAAGGAGGGATAACTATGGCTAAAAATGAAAATAGAAAAGAAGTTACTATTAAATGTACTAATTGTGGTAGAGAACTTCGTCCAGTAAGTAAAAATAAGAAAAATAATCCTGAAAGATTAGAACTTAAAAGATACTGCGCAGCTTGTCATAAACATGTTGTAGCAAAAGAAAAGAAATAGGAGGTAAATTATGTTTATTAATATTAATGATATTAAAAATGGTATGACAATTATTATGGATGGTAATTTATGTACTATTCAAGAATTTCAACATGTTAAACCAGGTAAAGGCCCTGCTTTTGTAAGAATTAAACTTAAAAACTTAAGAACAGGTTCTACAGTTGAGGATACTTATAATACTAACCTAAAGATTCAAAAAGCTCATATTGATAGAACTGAAGTAAGTTTCTTATATGCTGCTGGTGATAATTATACATTTATGAATAATGAAACTTATGAACAAATTGAAGTTCCTACTAAAGTTTTAGGAGATAATGTTAAGTTTATTAAAGAAGGTTTAACTTTAACACTTGATATTTATGAAGGCGAAATTATTGGTGTAACACTTCCTGAAAAAGTTGAATATGAAGTTATTGAAACTGAACCTGCTGTTAAAGGAAATACCACTAATAATGCTAATAAAGATGCTAAAATTGAAACAGGTTATACTGTAAAAGTTCCTTTATTTATTAATCAAGGAGAAAAGATTTTAGTTTCTACTAAAGATGGAAAATATTCAGGAAGAGCGTAATGCTCTTTTTTTGTTGCAAGTGCAACAAAGTAAATCTACAAATTTATGATAATATTGTTTATGCTAGGAGTGATAAGATGAAATATTATGATGAATTTGTAAAAGGAAAATGGAATAATGCTATTGATGTAGAAAATTTTATTGAACTTAATTATAAAGAATATTTGGGGGATGAAAAATTTTTATGTAAATCATCATTTAAAACAAACTTGATAATGGAAAAAGTAAATGATTTATTAAAAAGGGAACTAAAGAAAAAAGTTTTAGATATAGAAACTACAAAAGTAAGCGGTATTAATAATTTTTTGCCTGGATATATTTGCAAAGAGGATGATGTAATCGTAGGACTTCAGACTGATAAGCCACTTAAAAGAATGATTAATCCTTATGGTGGAATAAGAATGGTTTATGGAGAGCTTAATTCTTATGGTTATAAACTGGATGAAAATATTGATAAGTATTTTAAAGAGTTTAGAAAGACTCATAATGATGGAGTTTTTGATGCTTATACTGATGAAATGAAACTTGCAAGACATGTTCATTTATTAACAGGACTACCTGATAGTTATGGAAGAGGAAGAATTATTGGTGATTATCGACGCATTGCTTTATATGGAACAGATTTTTTAATTAAATGTAAAGAAGAAGATAAGAAAAATCTTTCACATAATATGAGTGATGATGTTATTAGACTTTCCGAAGAAATAAGTATGCAAATAAAAGCCTTAAAAGAACTTACTTTAATGGCGAAAAGTTATGGTTTTGATATTTCGGCTCCTGCACAAAATGCTCGTGAGGCAGTACAGTGGACTTATTTAGGTTATTTAGCTGCAGTTAAGGAAAATAATGGTGCTGCGATGAGTTTAGGTAGAGTTGATGCATTTTTTGATATTTATTTTGAGAAAGATTTAAAAGATAAAACTATTACAGAAAGTATGATTCAAGAAATTATTGATAATTTTGTTATTAAGTTAAGACTTGTAAGGCATTTAAGAACACCAGAGTATGATGAACTTTTTTCTGGTGATCCCACTTGGGTAACTTGCTCACTTGGTGGTATGTCTAATAAAAAGTCCCTTGTTACTAAGACAAGTTATCGTATTATTCATACACTTGAAAATTTGGGACCCGCTCCTGAACCTAATATAACTATTTTATATAGTAAAAATTTACCAATTAATTTTAAAAAATATTGTTCAAAAATATCAATTAAAACTGATTCAATTCAATATGAAAATGATGATTTAATGCGAAAAATATTTGGAAATGACTATGGTATTGCGTGCTGCGTTTCAGCAATGAGATTAGGTAAAGATATGCAATTTTTTGGAGCTAGATGTAACCTTGCAAAAGCACTTTTATATGCAATTAATGGTGGAATAGATGAAATAGAAAATGTTAAAGTTTTTGAAGGGATTCCTAAAAATAATGAAGAAATTTTAAATTATAAAACAGTTTTAAAAAGTTATTATTTAGTTTTATCTAAAGTTGCAAAACTTTATGCAAATACTATGAATGTAATTCACTATATGCATGATAAATATGCTTATGAAAGTGTAATGATGGCTCTTCATGATACTGATGTAAATCATTTAATGGCTTATGGTGTTGCGGGACTTTCGGTAGTTGTGGACAGTTTATCAGCAATAAAGTATGCCAAAGTAAAACCTATTCGTGATGAAAATGGTATATCTATAGATTTTATTATTGAGGGAGATTTTCCTAAATATGGAAATGATGATGATAGAGTTGATAAAATTGCTGGGGATGTTTTAAATTACTTTTATAATGAACTAAAAAAGGTAAAAACATATAAAAATGCTAAGCCAACAATGTCTATATTAACAATTACTTCGAATATTGTATATGGAAAAAGTACTGGAAGTACACCAGATGGTAGAAAGAAAGGACAGCCTTTTGCATCGGGAGCAAATCCAATGCACGGAAGAGATAAAAATGGTGGGATAGCCTCACTTAATTCAGTAGCAAAAATAGATTATCAAAAATATGCTCTTGATGGTGTTTCAAATACTTTTACTATTATTCCTGATAGCTTAGGAAAAAACGTTGATGAAAGAGTTAATAATTTAGTAAATTTACTAGATGGCTATTTTATTAAGAAAGGTCATCATTTAAATGTTAATGTTTTAAATAAAGAAACTTTAATTGATGCTATGAATAATCCCAAAAAATATCCACTTTTAACAATAAGAGTATCTGGTTATGCAGTACGATTTAATAGACTTACTAAAGAGCAACAACTCGAGGTTATTGCAAGGACTTTCCATGAAAAACTCTAAATTGACAGTATCTAAAATAGAAAGTTTTTCTTGTGTTGATGGCCCAGGCATTAGAACAGTCGTATTTTTTAATAATTGTCCCTTAAGATGTAAGTTTTGTCATAATCCAGAAATGCAACAAGAGTTTAATAAACTTGATATTAATTATCAAAAACTTTATAAACTTATATTAAATAATAAACCTTATTATAAAAACACTGGTGGTGTGACTTTCTCTGGAGGAGAACCTCTTTTATCACAAAAAAGTATGTATAAACTTGTTAAAAAATTAAAAAAAGAGAACATTAACATAGCTTTAGATACATCTGGATATTCTAAAAAAATAAATTTAAAATTACTTAAAATGTTTGACTATATACTTCTTGATATAAAGTCAATTTATCCAGATAAGTTTAATTATTTAACCGGAGGAAACATTGAACTTGTAGATAATTTTATAAATAAACTTAATGAAATAAATACTAAAGTAATTATTAGAGTGGTAATTATTCCTGGAATAAATGATACTAAAGAATATATGAATGACTTAAAAACTTATATTTCAAAAATAAAAAATATAGTTAAAGTAGACTTTTTACCATTTCATACTTTAGGTTTTTCTAAGTATAAAGAATATGGCATAGAAAATCCTTTTGAAAATATGAAAGCTATGGATGAAAACAAATGTAATGCTCTTTATAAATATTTTTTGAAAATATAAAAAAATAAAAAAATTTCAAAAATTTTATTGACTCTATGAGAATGCTATGGTATATTTTATTTGTGTGAGAAATATAGTTATATTTTGAAAAAAGATTGTCAAAATATAAACAGTACATTTCTAGTTTAGGTTACATTATGGATTCTATTCATAAGTCACTAGACAATAATTGAAAAAATCAAATATTAAGTTATTTGGTTTTTTCTTGGGTTAAGAAATATAACTATATTTTTAGAATAATAAAGTAATAAAATAAATGAAATTTCTCTATTCTTAAGATGTTAAGACTAATTGACTAACTAAATAAAATATGCTATATTAGGTATGTAAGAAAAAAACTTACATAAAATAAAAAAAGGAAGCAATCGTTTTTTGGTTGACGAGCGCTACCAATTTGTTTGTGTTGCGCTTACGCTACATTACTGTAACATAGGCGCTTTTTTATTTAATAATAAGTATTATTAAAGCAAAAGTTTTAATATAATACCTATTAGAAATATTATCATAAAGTAGAAAATTTCTCTGTAGCATTGTCTCATATGACCACCTCACTTTCTAATAAAATAATAGTGTTGTGGCAGCGCCCGCCTAACGGTTACTTCCTATATTAATGATACCATTGGTTAGAATTTATGCCAATAACAAATGTTTGCAAAAATTATATTTTTTTTACTTTGAAAAAGGGTGAAATTCATTATATTTTTTATTATATTTAATTTGTAAGATAAATGTCTTACAATTAGTGGAGCTATTCGTAATTGCTATGCTAACGCTACCAGTAGAGTATACGTTCAACTTACATTACTGTAAGTGGGGCACTTTTTATTTTAATAATGGTAAAAGGAAATGCATTGTCATTTCTTTTTACTTGTTACAAAATATATTGTCATTTTGAAAACTATAAAAAATTACTTTTTTCAAAATGAAATATAAAATAACCTTTAGACATTATTTGACATAATTTTTATTTCTTTTTTAATAAAATAGTGTTGGTGATGATATGACAGTTTATATTGATTTAGTATGTATAATTAATTTTATATATGATTTTTTAATAATTCTTACTGTATCATTTACTTTAAAAAGAAATAGAAAAATTTATTATTATATTTTATCTTCCTTAATAGGGGTGTTATCTATATTTTTATTATTTTTAAAAATTAATAATATAGTTTTATTTTTATTAAAAATATTAATAAGTATAATTATGGTAATAGTCGCTTTTGGTTATAAATCAATAAAATATACGATATCAAATATTATATATTTTTATATGACTTCGATAATCCTTGCAGGTTTTTTATACTTAATAAAGGAAAATAATTCTAACTTTAATTTAAATTATATTGTGCTTTTAATAATAGGACCAATAATACTTTTTATATATTATAAAAGTAATAAAAAATTAAAAAATACATATAGTGATTATTATAAAATTAAAATAGTATTTGATAAAATAGAGTATAATTTAGTATCTTTTTATGATAATGGTAATAATTTAAAAGATCCTGTAAGTAGAAAAAGTATTATTATTGTAGGAAATAATAGATTAGAAAAAATATATAATATTAGATCACCAGTCTATGTACCAGTTATTACTGTTAAGGGAACGCATCTTATGAAATGCTTTAAACCTAGTTATATAATTTTAAATGATAAAAAAATATATAATTATTTAATTGGCGAAAGCTCTATTAAATTTAGTGATGGAGTAGAGTGTTTATTAAATAAAAGTTTAAAGGAGGATGGTTATGTTTAAAAGACTTTTATTAAAATTATTTTTAAAGTATGAAGAAGTTTTTTTCGTGGGAGCCACAGATAAACTTCCACCACCACTTTCTAAAGAGGAAGAACTTAAATATTTAGTTCTTGCTAAATCCGGAGATAATTATGCTAAAGATAAACTTATTGAACATAATTTAAGATTAGTCGTATTTCTTGCTAAAAAATATGAAACAACTGGTTATGATATTGAAGATTTAGTATCAATTGGCTCTATTGGTTTAATCAAAGGTATTAATACATATAAAATAGATAAAAATATTAAACTTGCTACATATGCCTCAAGGTGTATTTCTAATGAAATCCTTATGCATATTCGCAAAAATAAAAAAAGTAAAAATGATGTTTCTTTAGATGATACATTAAATTATGATGCTGAAGGTAATGAACTAAAACTATCTGATGTAGTAGGCACCGAAGAAGATATTGTTGATAGACAGTTCCAAGATAAAATGAATAGAGAGTTTTTAGCTAATGAAATAAATAATCTTTCAAAAAGAGATAAAGAAATTATGATGCTTAGGTATGGCTTAAATAATACAAAAGAATATACGCAAAAAGAAGTTGCTAATATGCTTGGTATATCTCAAAGTTATATCTCAAGAATTGAAAAGAAAGTAATAAATGAAATTTCTAAAGTAATAAATTAACTTAAAACTAATTGAAAATATAATAAAAATATGCTATATTAAGTATGTAAGAAAAAAACTTACATAAAATAAAAAAGGAAGCTTACTCGTAAATTGCTGTGCGAGCGCTACCCTAATAAGAGATACGCTTTAATTCACTAGCAAAAGTGAATTAAGGCGCTTTTAAATTAATTTTGTAATGATATATACCAAGATGAGTATAATTATAATAAGTAAATCATTTTTAAATCTTGTTGTCATTATACCATCTCACTTTCTAATTAAATATGAGTTTAGTGGCAGCGCCCGCTTTACTTTGGCTTCCTATATTAATGATACCATCAGTTAGAATTTATGTCAACAACAAATGTTTGTATGAAAATCATTTAATAAATTGTAACTAAAAATTTACATAATAAGTAATTTATAAAAAATATTACTTTTTTTTTGCCTCTAAATGTGGTATTCTATTTATAGAATAGAGGTAAACAATGAAAAAGAAAATTATATATTTATCATTTATTATAGTATTAGTTATATCACTTATAACACTTTCATGTATTTATAAATCAAAAGATAATAAATATAATAAAGAATATAATACTATTTCAAAAGGAATGGCTATTATGATTAAAGAAGAAGGTGCAACAGATTATGTAAAATCAAATTCAAAAGATATACCTAAAGGTAACTATGTTTTAAATAGAGATAAAAGTTATTGCAAAAATAATGGCAAAATTGGTAATTATGATAGCTCTTTAGGTAAGATTAGTTTTTCATTTATAGGTACTGATAGCTGCTATTTATATTTTGATTATGAAGTGCCTTCAAGAATAGGATATGAAGCAATACTTCTTGATAATGGGAATGGAGCAACAACAGTAGATGCTGCAAAAGCCTATATTGAAGGAAGAACTACATCAACAACACCTAATTTTTCGACAATAGCAACAACAAATGAAGGAATGTTTGCTGCAGATGATGATTATACAGCAACTACTGGGATGAAGTCATATTATTTCAGAGGAGCGGTAAATAATAACTGGGTAAAATTTGGAAAAGATAGCAGTGGAAATGATATCTACTGGAGAATAATCAGAATTAATGGCAATGGAAGTATAAGGATGATATACACTGGTACAACCGCACCAACAAGTAGTACAGCCACTGTAATGACAGGAACAGGAACACAAATCAATGCAACAACTTATGCCTTTAATAGTAGTTATAACAATCCAGCGTATGTAGGCTATATGTATACAGCAAGTGCACAACACGGAAATGGTACTTCAAGCACAATAAAAACAGCAATAGATAATTGGTATAAAACAACAACATTGGAAACAGATGCAACAACAAAAAGTTTAGTAGCAGACCAAATATTCTGTAATGATAGAAGTCCATCATCAACACAAACAGCAGCATGGACATCAACTGGAGAGTATTACTATGGAGCATTTGGAAGATTAACACAAACTACAAAAAGTCCAATATTAACATGTGGGGTAGCAAGTGATAAATTCACAGTAAATACAAGTAATGGAAATGGTGCATTAACATATCCAGTAGGACTAATAACATCGGATGAAGTAGCAATGGCAGGCGGAGTATTTGGCTCTAATAATAGTTCATATTACCTCTATACAAACCAAAATTATTGGTCGGGGTCGCCTGATAATTTCAGTAGTACTGATGCTTATGAGTTTTATGTATATTCTTCGGGTACTTTTAATTCTACTTATGTGGATGGTGCACTTGGTGCTCGTCCTGTAGTTTCTCTATCCTCTAAAGCCAAGTTATCAGGCAGTGGGACATATAATGATGTTTACACAGTTGTAACAAATGATTCTACAGAGGATACTTCTTCTGGTAAATCTTTTGAAACTGCTTTTGTGGCAAATAATACAGATACCTTTAATGAAAATGGTATAAGATATGAAGGAGTAGATCCAAGTAATTATATATGTTTAGATAATAAAACAAGTGGTGCTTGTTCTTCATCATCATTATTATTTAGAATAATAGGATTATTTAATGAAGAATATTCAACTAATGGAACTTCTAGTAGTGGTACAAAAAAATTATTAAAAGTAATAGATACAAATGCATATGGAGGAACAAGTGGTAAAAAGTGGGATTCAGCAGGAACAAATAATTGGAGTAATGCATCACTTAAAGCCGAATTAAATGGAACATATTTGACTACTTTGTTACGTACTTCAAATGTAAATAGTAAGTTATCTAATGGAATAGTAAGTGCTAAATGGCATTTAGGAGGAGCAAGTGAATCTAATTATCTAACATTAACTGCTGAAGGTATATATAGAGAGGAAAGAAATGCAAGTGCAATATGGAGCAGTAATCCAGCAAGTATATATGCAACGGTAGGACTTATGTATCCAAGTGATTATGGTTATGCAACAATTGGAGGTAGTACAACAAATAAAGCGGGATGTAGAGCACAAGCATTATATAATTGGAGAGATTCATCATATAGTGATTGTAAAAATAATGATTGGGTATTTAAATCTCAAAATTGGCTTGCATATAAAGCTGAGTGGTTACTTTCCCCTTATTCTTCGAATTCGCTTTATGCTGCGAATTTGCGTCAGGCAGGGTTTGCGAACCTCAATGGCAGCAGCAATATTGTTAGCACCTTTTCTGCGGTGCGCCCGACATTTTATCTAGATTCTAGTATCCTAAAAATAGTGGGTACAGGAGACGGAACTAAGGATAACGCATATCGTGTTGGGTAAGGTAAGGACTATGGTAATGTGCGTGGCGGTAGCTGATTGACGGACACTTTTGATAAAACATAGGTAAATACTGGGATTGTAAGGCTAAATCTTCGTCCAATAATATATAAATTTTACTTAAAAAGAGATATATTTGATAATAAAAAATGCAAATAAATTTTAAAATTTAAAAATTTTTTGCATTTTTTTATACGCTAAAAACTGTTAAGATTTATTCTTAACAAAACTTTTATAAATGTTGATTTATTTTTCTTAAAGATATAATTGCATATTAGTTTTTATTTTGAAATTTATAAAAGAGTTATAACACATTTTAATAATAGTTAATCCTAGATTAAATAAAGATAAAATTCATGTAGTTTTTTTGTTTCTTATGTATATTTAGAAAAAAATAAAGTTGTTATTCATAACTTAAATTTAAAAAATGACTAGTAAGAATAATATAGTAGTAATAAAAATTGCATTTTTTTCATAATCTAATTGAAAGAAAAAAATTTATATGGTATTATTGATATGATAGGAAGGGTTGATTATGGCTAGTTTTGGAAAACATTTTACAGTTAATGAAAAAGATGGATTATCATTACCAACTGCAGTACATAAAGGTGATTTTTATAGAATAACAGTACTTACTGATAGACTTGTAAGGCTCGAATATTCACTTACTGGTAATTTTGTTGATAATTTAACCGATTTAGTTTCAAATCGTAATTTTCCTGTACCTAGTTATACTTTCGAAGAGGATGATAAATATATGGTAATAACTACTAAATATTTTACTCTTCAATATATGAAAGAAAAGCCCTTTAAAGGACCTTCTTTTGCACCAGATACTAATTTAAAAGTTAAACTACTTAATACAGATAAAATATGGTATTATGGACACCCGGAAGCAAGAAATTTCTTAGCAAGTTCATTTTCTCTTGATAACTATAATGGGATTTATAATAAACTTGAAAAAGGATTATATTCAACAGATGGATTTGCAACTTTAGATGATTCTGACCCATTAATAACTAATGAACTTGGTATATTAAATAAATCTACAGAAAGTCATATAGATATATATTTATTTATGTATAAAAGAGATTTTGGCCTTTGTTTAAAAGATTATTTTGCTTTAACTGGACTTCCTACACTACTTCCTAGATATGCTTTTGGTGTATGGTGGAATAGAGATATAATTTATTCAATGGATAATGTTAAGGCACTTTTAACATCCTTTAATAACAATGAAATACCAATTAGTGTACTTCTTTTAAATGAATTTTGGCATACTAAAAATAAAGATAATATTTTAGCAAATAAAACAGGTTTTACATTTAATAAAGAATTATTTTATAGTCCAACAGAACTAACTAATTATCTTCATGAAAGAGGAGTTAGACTTGGACTTGAACTTGATCCAACCGAAGGAATTAAACCAACTGAAGAAGCCTACCCAGAGTTTGCTGATGAATTAAATTATAAAAATAATGAAACAATTCCATTTTTAGCATTTGATAAAATGTTTATAATTTTATATTTTGAAAAACTAATTAATCCACTTACAAAACTTGATATAGATTTTTATTTTCTTGATTATAAAAAAGATATTAAATCACTTAGAGCACTTACTTATTATCATATAAAAGACTTTATGCAAAGTGAATATAAAAGACCAATGCTACTTGCTCGAAATACAATGGTAGCTTCACATAAAAATGCTGTTTTATATTCGGGCCAAACAATAGTAAGTTGGAATACACTTAAATATTTACCATTTTTTAATAGCAGTGCAAGTAATATAGGACTTTCTTGGTGGAGTCATGATATTGGTGGTTTTAAAGATGGCGTTGAGGATGCTGAACTTTATATGAGATATGTTCAGTTTGGTACATTTAGTCCAATATTTAGATTTAGTGCAAAAAGAGGTATTTATTATAAAAGAGAGCCTTGGCTTTGGGACTATAAAACTTATAATATTGTAAAAGAATATACAAATTTGAGACATAAATTAATACCTTATTTGTATACTGAGAACTATTACTATGCTAAAAAAGGAATGCCACTTATTCAACCAATTTATTATAACTATCCTGAAATGTATGATGAACCTGAGTATCGTAATGAATATTACTTTGGAAGTGAATTCTTTGTTTGCCCAATTACAAAACCAATGGATAATGTAATGAATAGATCTGTTCAAAGAACATTTATACCTAAAGGAATATGGTATGACTTTAAAACTGGCAAAAAATTTGTAGGTGATAAAAGATATATAACTTTCCATAAAGATGAAGATTATCCTGTATTTGCAAAAGCTGGAGCAATTATTCCAATGGCAAGTATTTCCTCAAATTATAATTTTACAGGAAATCCAGAAAAGTTAGATATACACGTATTTCCTGGTAAAAGTAATTCATATCATTTATATGAAGATGATGGAGTTACAAGACTTTATGAACAAGGTTATTATGTAATTAGTGCAATTGATTACAATTATATGCAAAATAATTATAGTTTAATAATTCATCCTTTAGAGGGAAAAACTGCAATAATACCTGCGACAAGAGATTATAATATTATATTTAGAAATACTAAGGAAGCAAGTAAAGTTGAAGTATTTATTAATGGTGAAAAACTTGATAGTAATGCTTACTCTATAAATGTAAAAGATGATAGTTTTATAGTTAGTGTACCTGAAGTAGATACAACAAAACAGTTAACAGTTAATTGTAGTGGTAAAGATATTGAAATAGATGCAGCAAGAATTATTAATGAAGATATAAATTCAATTATTACTGATTTAAAAATTAAAACTAAGTTAAAAGAGCAACTATATAAAATTGTATTTAGTAATATGGAAATTAAAAAGAAGAGAATTGCTATTAAAAAACTAAGAAGTAAAGGCTTAGAATCTAGATTTATAAGAATGTTTATGAAATTATATGATTATTTAATTGAAATTTAAAAAAAAGTATTGTATAATGTGCTTAAGCAAAGGAAGAAAGAGTAGTAAATATATTTGTTTTTATAGAAAGCTAATGGTTGATGGAAATTAGTAAAATTATATATTGAACTTGCTTTTGGATGCAAATGGGGTAATTTCCGTATCAATTAAATAAGTTAAATTAAAGGTGGTACCGTGCAATATGCACCCTTTTGTACTACTTTTTTTATTGGAGGAAAAATGAAAAGAGTATTAATTGTATGCTTAATTGTATTTATGGTTTTAAGTGTAGTATTATATTTTTATGATATGTATATGTTTAGTGTTATGCGTAAAAATAAGAAAAATAAAAAGAATAAAGAAAAATATTTATTTTCAGTTAGATATTTAATGGCAAAATTTAAACTGTCAAAAGAATTACTTATTCAAAATAAAATGGCATTTATTTATAGTTTAATTGATGCCTTTATAATAACAATTGTATTTATGATTATAGAACTTATTAATCTTCCGTTTTACATTCAAATATTAATAGGATTTGCATTATTATTTGGACTTATATATGCGATGTATGAACTTCTTGGAAGATATTTAGAAAGGAAAGAAAATAATGAACGAGTTTAATCAAATTGAAAAAAAATGGCAAAAATATTGGGAAGATAACAAATGCTTTGAGGCTGTTAATGGTAGTGAAAAGAAACCTTATTATATTTTGGTAGAATTTCCATATCCATCTGGATCTGGTCTTCATGTAGGGCACGTAAGAAGTTATACAGCACAAGATGCAAAAGCAAGAATGAAAAGAATGCAAGGATTTAATGTTTTATATCCAATGGGTTGGGATGCCTTTGGAGCTCCAGCAGAACAATATGCAATTAAAAATCACATTCATCCTAAAGAAGCTGTAAAAGAAAATATTGCAACTTTTAAAAGACAAATGAAGACACTAGGATTTTCATTCGATTGGGATAGAGAATTTTCTACAACTGATCCGGAATATTATAAATGGACTCAATGGCAATTTTTGAAATTTTATGAGCATAATATGGCTTATAAAGCAACTGCTTCAGTAAATTGGTGTAATACATGTAAAACTGTTCTTTCAAATGAAGATGCCGCCGGTGGAGTATGTGAAAGATGTGGAAACACAGTTGTTCAAAAAGAAAAAAATCAGTGGATGCTAAAAATGAGTGAATATGCTCAAAGTCTTCTTGATGGTCTTGAGGAAACAGCTTTTGCTGATAGAGTTAAATTAGGTCAAATAAATTGGATTGGAAAGTCTACCGGAGTTGAAGTTGAAATAGAACTTACAACAGGAGGAAAATTTTCAATATTTACAACTTGCATTGAAACAATTTATGGTGTTACATTTTTTGTAATTGCTCCAGATGGAAAACTTATTAAAGAGTTAATGCCAAAAATTGAAAATAAAGAGGAAGTACAAAATTATATTTTAGAAACATCAAAAAAATCTAATATGGATAGAACTAGTCTTAATAAAACAAAAACAGGTTGCATTTTAAAGGGTATAGAGGCAATTAATCCAGTTAATGGAAAAAAAGTTCCTATATTTGTTGGTGACTTTGTACTTGGTAGTTATGGAACTGGTGCAGTTATGGCAGTACCCGCTCATGATGCAAGAGATTATGAATATGCAAAAGTACATAATTTGGAAATGATTGAGGTTATTTCAGGAGGAAATATAAAAGAAAAAGCCTATGAAAAAGAGGAGTATCTTCCTATAAATCCTAAACTTCTTAATAGTGGGGAATTTACTGGACTTACAGTTAGTGAAGCCAAAGAAAAAATAACAGAAAAACTTATTAATATGGGTAAAGCTAAAGTAGTTAATAATTATAAAATGCGTGATTGGATTTTCTCTAGACAAAGATTTTGGGGTGAACCAATACCAATGATTAATTGTCCTAAATGTGGTTGGGTTCCTGTACCTGAAAATGAACTTCCAGTTTTACTTCCAGATGTAGCTAACTACGAACCAACTGATGATGGCGAAAGTCCACTTGCAAAAATTACTGATTGGGTAAATTGTAAATGTCCTAAATGTGGTGCTGATGCTAAAAGAGAAACAGATACTATGCCAAACTGGGCTGGATCAAGTTGGTATTTCTTAAGATTTATGGATCCACATAATGATCATGAATTTGCTTCAATGGATGCTATGAAATATTGGAGTAGAGTTGATTGGTATAATGGTGGAATGGAACATACTGCAAGACATTTATTGTATGCAAGATTTTGGGTTCAATTCTTATATAATATTGGACTTGTTCCAAATAAAGAAATGATATGGACTAGAATTAGTCATGGTATGATTCTTGGAGACAACAATGAAAAAATGAGTAAATCTCGTGGTAATGTAGTAAATCCAGATGATATGGTAAAAGCTTATGGAGCAGATGCTTTAAGAGTTTATGAAATGTTTATAGGTGACTATGAAAAAGATGCTGCATGGAATGAAAATGGCCTTAAAGGATGTAAGAGATTTATAGATAAAGTTTATAGATTAAAAGATAAAGTAAATGATAGTGAAGAGTATAGTGATTCACTTGTTAATATAATTAATAAGACTATTAAGAAAGTAACAGATGATATTGATACTATGAACTATAATACTGCAGTTAGTGCTTTAATGATACTTGCTAATCAATATGATAAAGAAGAGAGTATTTCTAGAAAAGATTATAAAGCATTAATTACATTGTTAAATCCAATAGCTCCACATATTACAGAAGAATTAAATGAAATGTTAAATTTAGGAAAGCCTATTTGTGAAAGTGAATGGTTAACTTATGATGAAAGTAAAATAGTTGATGATACAGTTAATATTGCTTGTAGTGTTAATGGTAAACTTAGAAGTACTATTAGTGTTCAAAGTGGTCTTTCTCGTGATGAATTATTAAGTGAAGCTAAAAAACAAGAAAATGTTATTAAATATATTGAAGGTCATGAAATAATTAAAGAAATAGTAGTACCTGATAAGATAGTTAATATAGTTGTAAAGTAGAGAATTAGTTCTCTACTTTTTGTATGGTTATTGTTTTTGAGTATGAAATATTGTAAAATAAAATAGAGGAGATAAATAATATGGAGTATACAATAGATGGTTTTATTAAATTGTATGATGAAAATAAAAAATTTGAGGGAGTAATATCTCGAGATATCCAAGAAATTCAAGAAAGAGAAAATAAGAAATTACAGCTTGGTGAATATGGAATTGCATTGTTACAAAATAATCCAAATAATAAAGAGATTGCATGTATTGTTTATAGTGGTCTTCCACTTAAGTGCGGAGCTTATAGTAGTTTAAGTGCGGAAGTAAGGAATGATAAATTAGTAACTTTATTTGCTTTAGAAAAATTTGACGGAACTATTTCTGGAGAAAATATTGGGAAAAATTTAAGAAATGATAGGGAAGTTATGTTTTCTTTTGCTCGTAATACTGTTGGTGTTGGAAGTGTTGTATATTTTTCTGATGAGCTTAAAAAAGATAAGAATTTCTGGGTTGATTTATTAACTTATGCATATGTGAGTCCTAGTAATTCTTTGGGTTATGCATTATATCAATTACAACAAATTAATAATCATCTTAATTTAAATCTTGATTTTAATGTAATTAATGCAGCAGCTGCTGAAGTAAAAGCAAAAGGACATGAACAAGGAGATTCAATTTATAATTGTGAGATTTCTGCTATGAATTTAGTCGGATGCTCTCCACATTTTATGGATGAGGTTTTAAAAGGAAATGTTGAATATGTTTCAAATGAGCAAAATTTCCTTAATTTTGGACTTGCACATGAACTTTATGTTTCAGAAGCAAAAAAGTATCAAGAAAAAGCCATGTCTTCTGAAATGACATCTTCACTTAATAAATTTGATAATGTAAGTAATGTTCAAGAAGAAACTACTATTAATATTCCACTAGAATCTGAACCACAAGATAATATTGAAGAACAAAAAAGTCCTTTTTCTATTTCAGCAGAAGAATTTGAAACTAGAAAGAAAACATATGATTCTTTGAAAATGTTAGAGTCACTTAACCCTGATATTCTATCTAGTGAACAAAAGAATTTTATTTTAGAAACAGAAGCTTATTTGCAAACAATGGGAGTTCAAGAAGAAACAAGTGAATTTACTAAATAATTTTGATTGTTATATGTTGAATATTCCAGTAAATAGATTGGAATATTCTTTTTTGTATTATAATCAAAAAAGTGTTTAAAAGTTTGTATTTTATGTGAAATATTGATATAATGTTATTGAGGTGCAATATGATAGGAGTTTATGATTATACAGTTGTTTTAACTTATTTAGGTTTTTCATCAGGAATACTTGGAATACTTTTAGCTATAAAAGATCCTAAACATTTATTTCCAGCAATTATTTGTTTAATGTTTTCTGGATTATGTGATATGTTTGATGGGAGAGTTGCTAGAACTAAAAAGAAAAGAACTGTTGAAGAGAAACACTTTGGAATACAATTAGATAGTTTATCTGATTTAGTTTGTTTTGGAGTATTACCAGCTGTTATAGGATATAGTCTTGGATTAAATAAATGTTATTTATTACCATTAATAATATTTTTTCCAGCTGCTGCTTTAATTAGACTTGCATATTTTAATGTTCTTGAAATAATTAGAAATAGTTCAACACCTGTTAAAGAATATACTGGACTTCCGGTTACATCTAGTGCACTTATATTTCCATTTATTTATATATTTAGAAGATTGCTTGGAAGTAATTTCGTTATATTATATGGGGTTGTAATGTTTATAGTTGGAGTTTTATTTATAACTAAGTTTAAAATTAAAAAACCTAACTTAAAAACTATGATTGGATTTATTTTAATAGGAGTACTTGAAGTAATATTAATTATTACTGTATATAAATTTTTATGAGATATGTAGCTAGAGAAAGAAATAGTAAAGAGGATATAATTACAGAGTCAACAAAGACTCTGGATTTTTTGTATAATACTTTTATTGGAAGAATTATTCTTAAATTATTTACTACTAAAACTTTTGCTAATATAGTTGCATTATATATGAATAGTGGATTATCTAAACATAGAATAAAAAGATTTATTAATAAAAATGATATAAATGTATATGAATATGATGATAAAAAATATAAGTCATATAATGATTTTTTTATAAGAAAAGTAATTGCTTATAAAAGACCAATTAGTGCTAGTAAATTTTCTTTTATTAGTCCTTGTGATGGTAAATTAACTGCTTATAAAATAGGTGAAGATTTAACTTTAAATATAAAAAATTCTTATTATAGTATTGATACTTTAGTTGATGATAAAATAATGGAAGAATATGCTGGGGGATATGCTTTAGTATTTAGACTTTCTACTGATAATTATCATAGATATTGTTATATTGATAGTGGAAGTAAAGGATTAAATCATCATATTAAAGGAGTATTACATACAGTACAACCTATATCATTAAATCATTATAATTTTTATACTATGAATGATAGAGAATATACTGTTTTAAATACTAATAATTTTGGAAAAGTTATTCAAGTTGAAATAGGTGCTTTAGTAATTGGAAAAATTCATAATAATCATGAAACTTATATTTATAAAAAAGGTGAAGAAAAAGGTTATTTTGAATTTGGTGGTTCAACTATAGTTGTTCTTGTCAAAAAAAATACAATTAATTTAGATAAAGATATATTAGAAAATTCATTAGAAGATATTGAAACAATTGTTAAATATGGGGAAAGAATTGGAACTAATACTTTTATTACCAAGATTAAAAGTACTATTCAAAGTATAATAAAATAAAAAAATACTTAGTTAAAATTTTCTAAGTATTTTTTATATGCTTCTTTTGCTGTAATGTCTAAACTTTTATATTTTAATTTTTTAGATTTACAAACTTTATTTAATAAATAATCTGTCAGATATGGATTTCTAATTAATAGTGGTCCGATAATATGAGTTGCATATACATTTTTATATGTGAATCCTTCTTGATTATTTAATCCATCATTTGAATATTTTTCATCTATTGTAAATAAAGAATCTTTTATATTAAAGTTTTGATCACATCTATTTTGAAATCCAATTATTTTTTCTTTTATTAGAGTAGTTGTACAAGTTACTTCACCAACAATTCTATCAGTAGAAGCATTTTTAAAATCAAATGAATTAGATAATTTAGTGTAATAATCAAATATATCTAATGTTTCTAATTTTTCACCATTTGCTTCAATATAACTTCCAAATAAATCCATTGAATTTCCTGTTAATAATAATAGTTTATTTGATTCAATGTATTTTTTAAATTCTTCTTTTCTATTTAATATATCAGTTCTAGCTAATTCTAAATTATCTTCTGAACCTTGTCCAATATAAATGATATCATATTTACTTAAGTCTATCTTATCATTAATACTTTTTAAATCTACATGTACTTTAATGTTATTTAATTCTAAATTGTGAACTAAACATCTTGTATTAGCATTTTCTCCATAAAGATTTAATAGGTCATAATATAAATGTAATATATTAATCATTATTTTCCTCCTTTATGATTTTCTTAAGTTGAATTTCTTTATCAAAACATACCATTGAGAATATTTTACCAGTTGTTTTTTCTTTTATAGTTTTACTTAGGTTATCTAAATTTTCTACGAGTATTAATTTTTCTTTATTAATACCAGCATATTCCATTCTAAGTTTCATGTCATAACAGAATTTACCAATTAAAATTATATTTTTAATTGATGAATCATTTAGTGATTCAAAATCTATGTCCCATATCCATGATATATCATTTTCTTTATATCTTCTGCTTGAAGAATCAAATCCTAGTATTATAGTTTTGTCTCCATCTTGATGTAGTATATAATCTAGTGATTGTTTGTAACTTAAGTTATTTTCATTTTTGCTAACTAGCATTTGCCATTTTCTATTATCAAAGTCATATATTTCTAATCTTTTAGTTTTAGTATTTTCATCATTAATAACTTTTAGAATATCTTCATCATTTAAACCAATTGTTTTTGATAATGTATAACATCCAGTTACAAAGTATGCTGTATATAAGAAGTTTGATGGTAAATGAACTTCTTTTTCATTTATTTTAATTAATTTATTGTCTATATCAATATCAGTTGCTTCGTAATTAACTTTTCCTCTTTTGAAATCATATTTAGGGCAATTGTATTTTCCTATATGACCATAGTGATAATATTCATATTCTAATTTTCTATGACATATTGGACAATATGCTGCGTCTAAATTATTAATATTAGATTTTCTACTATAATCATTTTTAGCAAGTCCATAAGTAGTTATTTCACCTTTATGATTTATTCTAAGTCTATTTACGAATGGATCATCTGCATTTAGGATTAAATGTGTTCCGTATGGAATAGCATTTTTAATAGCATTATATATTTTTTCAGGATGAGAGTTTCTTGGTGGTTGATCTCTTGTAATATTAGTAATCATTAAGTGAGTAGGTGTGATATATTCAAAAACATATTTCATGAATTGTTCATCTAATTCCATTAATAGTACATCAGCTTTTAATTTACCTGATAGGGAACTATTATTTAGAACTAAAGCTGTAATGCCATTTATTGTGTTGCTTCCTTCTTTATTATATACAACTTTATATCCATTTTTAGTTAATATATTATACATCAATTCAGTACTTGAACTTTTACCACTAGAACCAGTTATTCCAATTACATATTTAGGTAATTTAATTTTACTTAATATTTTTTTATCTAATTTTCTAGCGTAGTGACCTCCGATAACACTTCCTTCATGTCCGATAAGTTTACTTGCTTTGTTAATAAATTTACAAGTAAAAATTACAATACTTTTCCACATATTAATCACCTAATATTATTATACATTTTTTTTATTATTTTATAAAGAGTTTTGTGTTATAATGGGCTTATGAGGTGTGGTATTTATGGAAGATGGTTATGAGTTATATATTAAGTCACTTGAAAGTGAACAAGAGATAATTGAAGAAGAAATATATAGTATAAGTGACGAGATACAAAAATATTTTTCTATGAGTACTACAGAATATGAAACTCTTAGTAGTGAAGAAAAGAGTAAATATAAAGAGAAACTTATTAAGTTAAAGAAAGATTCTAAAAGAAAAGAAAAATTATCTATAATGTTATCATCTATATTTGATAAAAGATTTATTGCTAATGTAATAGAGCGTAATAATGAAAAAATCAGTTTAGAAAACTATGAAGATATATGCGATAATATTATTTTATTATTTAATGATAAAACGTTTCCTTTAGAAAATATTGAAACTAAAGTGAAAGAACTTTTGCTTAGAAATACTATATTTAATGTTTCTGATGTTTTAGATTCAATTATTGTTATGTTTAAGAGTAGAGGATTTACTTATGGTGAAGAATTATCTTTGTGATAATTTTTTTATTGCAAAAAAAATCCCTTTAAATAAGGGATTTTGTATCAAAAATTGGTGACCCATATGGGATTTGAACCCATGAATGTCGCCTTGAGAGGGCGATGTGTTAACCATTTCACCAATGGGCCGTACATAAAGTATAGCATAAGTTTTAATATTTGAAAAGTATTATTTTATGTATTATTTTTAATATAATGGAAAAAATATTATTGGTGAATTTAATGAATAATAAAGAGTATGATGATTTAATAAAAAATACTTGTCCTAAAGATAATATGTTTAGAAATGTATTTGTTGCTTTTGTAAGCGGTGGATTAATTGGATTTTTAGGAGAGATAATAACTCATATATGTACTTCTTGTTTTAATACTAATATAAGTGATGCTTATTTGTTAACTTTTTGTTTTTTTGTAGTTGTTGGTTCTATACTTACTGGTTTTGGTGTATTTGATAAAGTACTTAGTATATGTAAGTGTGGATTAATAGTGCCATCTACTGGATTTGCTAATACTATGACTAGTAGTGCCTTGGATGCAAGAAGTGAAGGATTTGTAAAAGGAATAGGTGGTAGTATATTTAAGTTAACTGGTAGTATCATTTTGTACGGAGTAATATTTGGAATAATATTCGGTTATATTAATGGGGTGTTATCATGACTTATAAATTTAATAATGTTTATATTAATAATTCATATTCATTACTCTCATCTACTAAGTATAGTCCAATAGTAAAAGATTTATGTGATAAGTGTATTGATGACTATTATTTAAAATGCAAATCTATTGAATTATGTGAAAGTAAGTATCAAGAGTTAACTATAAAAGGTTTATTAAATAAAGAAAATATAGTAAAAAAAGATATTGATTTATTGATTAGTGGTGACTTACAAAATCAAATTTTAGCTTCAACTTTAGCTTCTTCTTTGTTTAATTTTCCGATGTTGGGTGTATATTCAGCATGTGCTTCTTTTGTTGAGGGGATGATAATTGCTTCGATGTTTATTGAGAATAATCGAAGTAATGTGATTGTTTCTTCGTCTTCTCATAATTTAGTTAGTGAAAAACAATTTAGATTTCCTGTTGAATATGGAGCTATTAGAAAAAGAGTTAATACATGTACAGCAAGTGGTAGTGTTAGCGTTTTGCTTTCAAATAAAATGTCTAATTTAAAAGTAGAAAGTGCTACTATTGGATATGTAGTTCAGACAAATCATAAAGATGCTAATGATATGGGAGCTGCAATGGCACCTTCATGTGCTTTAACTCTTCATAAACATTTAAAGGAAACTGGTAGAGAAACAAGTTATTATGATTTGATTTTAACTGGTGACCTTGGAGTATATGGTTTAAAATTAATGAAATCTTATTATAAAAAGAAGTCTAGAAAAGATATTAAAAATGTCTTAGATTCTGGTAGTATTTTTTATACTGAAGATAATGTATATGCAGGAGCTAGTGGCCCTGTATGTTTACCACTTGTATTTTTTGATTATATATTAAAAACTAAAAAATATAAAAAAATATTATTGATTGGAACTGGTTCTCTTCATTCAGTTATAAGTTCTAATTTGGGTGTTCCTATACCAAGTATTAGTCATGCTATTAGTTTGGAGGTTTTATAATGAATTATATTCTTTCGTTTTTGTTTTGTGGGTTAGTTTGTGCTATATCACAGATAGTTCTTGAAAAAACTAAATTTACTCCAGGACATATGAATACTATTCTTGTTATAGTTGGATGTGTATTAAGTGGGTTTGGTTTATATGATTGGATACTTGAAACATTTCATGCTGGAGCTAGTGTTCCGATTATGAATTTTGGTTACTTACTTGTAAGTGGAGCAAGTGAAGGTTATTTAAAATATGGATTTATTGGACTTTTTAAGGGAATATTTGTTAATGCTTCTGCTGGAATTAGTGTTGCAATTGTAAGTGCATTTATTATTGCTTTATTATTTAGAGTTAGAGATTAAGAACAAAAATAATATACTTTTTGTTCTTTTTTTGGTATAATTTCTTATAGAAAATAAAAAGGATAAGGTGATAATATGAATAGTGAGGCTAGTCAAAATAATAATCAAATAAGTAGTAATCAACCTGTGATAGAAACTTTAGATTTGAACCCAACACAACAACCGGTGGTATCTACTATTCAAACACAACCAGCAGCATCTGTAACTCCTGTTGCACCAGCTCAACCAGTGGCTCCAGTAACATCTGTAACTCCTGTTGCGCCAACTGTTCCTACACAATCTGTTGTTCCTGCGACTCCTGTACAACAAAGTGTTCCAGTAGTAGAGCAAACACCTGTTGTAGAAACTACACAATTTACAACACCAGTAACACCTGTTGTACCAATAGAGCCAGTAGTACCTGCTGTTGAACCTGCACAATCAGTAGTATCAACGCCAGAAGTTGTATCTGCACAAACAAGCGAAACTCCAGTACAACCAGTAACTCCAGTACAACCTGCTGTTCCTACTGCAGAACAATCTAATACTAGTAATGAATTTAGTTCACTAGAACTAAATGCTAATGATTTGTTACTTAATAATGTTGAAAATAAAAGTGATAATAATAATCAAGTTATTGTTCCTTCAGAAAATAAACCAGTTGTTACTGAAATAAATACTACAACTAAAAAAACCAATAATGCAATAATATTTATTTTAATTGTTATTCTTGCATTAGTAAGTTATTTCATAAATGATATAGCTAATTTTTATCAAGAAAAGTTATTTCCACTTTTTACTAATAATGATAAAAATAACGATAATAATACATCCAATAATGATAATGGATTTAACTTAGTTGATGGCTATATTAAAATAGGGGAACCTAGTTCATATATTAATTTAAAAGATATTAAATTTTATAATTTTAGAAAAAATGATAGTGGTAAATATATTTCATTTAATTATTTATCTAGTGTAAAATATAGTGATATTAAAGATGAAGAAATATATTTAGAGTTATATGATTCTAATAAAGAAATATTATATAAAGAGTTATTTAATAGTGAAAGTGTTATTGATAAAGATAGTGTAAGTACTTATAAAATAAATATTAATGAAAGTGAATATAATAATGTTTCTTATGCTTTAGTTAAAATATATAGTGATTCTGAAAAGAAATCTACATCTAAGTTGGTATGTACATATAAGGTTAATAATGAATTCATAAATTTAGAATATACTAATACTTATGAATTTACTAATAATTCATTGGCTAAATATAGTGTAAATAAAGGGTATGAAAAATTACAAGATAATGCTATTATATTAAGTACACAAGAAGAAATTAAAAAAGAATATATGAATATTACTAAATATAATATTACAAGTAAATATAATGATGTTAGTTTAGAATATAGTATTGATTTAAGTAATTATCCTAAAGATTTTAATCCTTTATATGAAAAGGATACAATAATTACTATAGTTAAAAATAAAGAAAAACTAAAAGGTTGGGAATGTAAATAATGGATAAGTTGTTAATAGGAGATTTTGAAGGGCCACTTGATTTATTACTTCATCTTATAAAGAAATCTAAGATGGAAATTTTTGATATAGAAATCTCTGAAATAACAAATCAATATTTAAATTATATTAAAAGTATGACTGATATGAATTTGGATATTGCTAGTGAATATTTAGTTATGGCTAGTGAACTTATCGAAATGAAGAGTAAAAAGTTATTACCTAAGAGTGAAGAAAAAGAAGAAGATGAAGAAGTTGAAGATCCAGAAGTAGTACTTAAAAGAAGACTTGTTGAGTATCAAAAATATAAAGAAAGTACTAATGTATTTAGAGATTTAGAAAAAAATAGATCGTCTTATTATACTAAAGCTCCTGAATCATTAAAGAAATATTCTTTAGAAAAATTAGAAAATGATGGTAGTGTTGATGTATATGATTTGTTAGATGCATTTCAAAAATTACTCGAAAGACAAGAATTTAATAAGCCTAAAAATACTAAGATAGCTAGAAAAGAGTTGTCTGTAAAAGAAAGAATTGTTAAAATAAGAGATATATTGAGAGTGAATAAAAGGGTTAATTTTGTTGAACTTTTTGATGATTTTAGTAAACCATATGTAGTTGTTACTTTTTTATCTGTATTAGAAATGGTTAAAAGTAGAGAAATCAACATAAAACAAGATAATAATTTTTCAGATATTTATATAGAAAGAGTTGATTAAAATGAATTTAAAAGCTGTACTTGAAGGAATATTATTTATAGTAGGTGATGAGGGAACTACTATTGAAGAGATGGCTAGTATATTAAGTGTTAATAATGATGATGTTAAACAGTTATTAATGGAATTAAAAAAAGATTATGAGAGTGAAGATAGAGGACTTAGAATTTCTTATTTGGGAAATGCATTTAAGTTAACTACTAAAGAAGAACATAAAGAATATTATGAGAAATTAGTTAGTGATAATAAATCAAATACTTTAACTAATGCTGCTTTAGAAGTACTTGCTGTTATTGCTTATAATGAACCGGTTACAAGATTAAAAGTTGATGAAATTAGAGGAGTTAATTCAACACAAATTATTAGAAGATTACTTGCTCGTGGATTTATTAAAGTTTGTGGCAAAGATAATAGTATAGGTAAACCAAGTTTATATAAAACAACTGATGACTTTTTAGATTATTTTGGATTATCTTCTAAAAATGATTTACCTGAAATTATAACTAAAGAATTAAATAATAAAGAAGAAGATGAAGAGAAAGATTTATATGTTTCTAATTATCATGAATCATAAAAAATAGAGATTAATAATTTAATAATCTCTATTTTAAATTTAATAATTTTCTTATATTTTCTTTATCAAAAGAATTTATTTCTGATTCTGGATTATATGGACCTCCTAATCTATCATTTGCATGTAATAAATATTCTTTTTGTGATTCAGTGAATTTATCTGAATTACTATAAAGAAGTCTATCTGTATATTTACCAAACATAATTCTTAAAAATAATCTTGAAAGTCTGTTGTCAATTTGAATTAAACTTTCTTCAAATTCTTGATAGTCTTTTTTACTTATATTTGATTTAAATGTTCCAGAGTCTAAATCTACTATTTTTAGATCTTGTCCATCATAGATAAAATTTTCTTGATGAATATCTTTAAATAAGAATTCTTTAAGTTTTAAATATTCAAATAATCTAGCAATTAAACTTATTAATTTTTTTCTATCTTCAATAGAGAAAGTTCTATCATATATAAATTTGTCTAATGTTTGATGTGTTCTATAAAATGTAGATGTGTAACCAATTCTACTTTTATATGTTATTGGTTCTATATTAGTAGGTATTGATTTATGATTTAATTCATCTAATGTTAATATAGTATTTCTTCTATCTTTAGTATTTAAGTCATGTAAAAGTAATTTTAAGATGGTATCATCTCTAATATATAATTTACTCTCTGCATTGTTGTTTGGTTTATATGAAGTAAAAGTTTTAAGTTCATCTTTAGTTAATTGTTTGAACATTTTGACTCCTTATAAATATATATAAAAATTGGCTATATTATAACATTAACGTAATAGATAGTCAATTTTAATGACAATTCTTTAATGATATGTTAAAATATTTAGGAAAAGGGAAGTGATTATATGAAAAAAATATCTAAGGCATTAGCTTGTTTCTTTTCTATGTTTATGGTAGGTGGATGTAGTGAAAAGTATACTTTAAATTACATATTAGATGAGACTGGTGAAAAGCCAATATATGAGATAGAAAATGTTAGGTATGTTGAGAGTGAAGAAAAAACTAATTTAGTAAAAAAAGAAGGAGAAAATTATGGAATAATTATTATTGAATTATATCCTGATGTTGCACCTGAAACTGTTAAGAATTTTAAAAAGTTAGTAAGTGAAAATTTTTATGATAATTTAATATTTCATAGAGTTATTAAAGATTTTATGATTCAAACTGGAGATCCTCTTGGTAATGGAATGGGTGGAAGTTATCCAACTATTAAAGGTGAATTTGAAGCTAATGGATTTAAGAATGAGTTATCTCATATTAGAGGTGTTGTTTCTTTAGCTAGAAGAGGTAGCAATCCTGAAACTAGTGAAACATTAAATTCTGGTTCTAGTCAATTCTTTATTGTTCAAAAGGATTCTACTTATTTAGATGGAAATTATGCGGCTTTTGGAAAAGTAATTCATGGTATGGATGTAGTTGATAAAATTGCAGATGTTAAAGTTGATGATAATGATAAACCTTTAAGTGAACAAAAGATGTTGAGCGTTAGATTTGTTAGTGAATATAATCCAGAAAATGTTACACAAAAAGAAGGTGAATAATATATGGAGATAATGAATGGTAAAGAACTTAGTTCTAAAATAAAAGATGAAATTAAGGATGAAGTTGAATCATGTTTTAAAACTCCTATATTAGCTGTTATAACTATTGGATATAATGCTGCTAGTGAAGTGTATATTAAAAATAAGAAAAAGGCATGTGAATATGTTGGGATGAGTCTTTTACATTTTGATTATGTTGATAGTGTAAAAGAGAAGGTTGTTATTAATAAGATTAAAGAATTAAATGAAGATGAAAATGTTAGTGGTATTATATTACAATTACCTATACCTGAAGGATTTGATTCTAAAAGGATTATTAATACTATTAGTCCTTTAAAAGATGTTGATGGTTTAACAGAATCTTCTGTTTCAAAAATGTATTTTGGTGAAGATGGGTTAATTCCTTGTACTCCTAAAGGTATATTAGAATTATTAGATCATTATAATATATCTTTAACTGGAAAACATGTTGTTATAGTTGGACGTAGTAATTTAGTTGGTAAGCCTTTAATGATTGAATGTTTAAAAAGAGATGCTACTGTTACTGTGTGTCATTCTAAAACTGAAAATTTATCTCATTTTACTAGTCAAGCTGATATATTGATAGTTGCTACTGGACAAAAATATTTGATTGATAAAGATATGGTTAAAGAAGGTAGTGTTATAGTTGATGTTGGAATTAGTCGTGAAGATGGTAAACTTTATGGTGATGTTAATCCAAATGTAAGTGAAAAGTGTTCTTATTTAACACCAGTTCCTGGTGGAGTTGGACCTATGACTGTAGCTATGCTTGTTAAGAATACATTAATTGCTTATAAAAAAATAAATAACCAATAAAAAAACTCTTGAAAATTTTTCAAGAGTTTTTAAATAGCTAATTATCTATTGTAGTATTCAACTATTAATGATTCGTTAATTTCTGAATTTAATTCTTCACGTTCTGGATATCTTACATAAACACCAGATTTTTTAGTTTTGTCAACATTAACAAATGAAGGAATATTAATATCCATATTTAAACATTCATTAACAACTGGATGATCTAAAGAAGATTCTCTTACTGAAACAGTACTTCCAACTTTAACTCTATAAGATGGAATATCAACTTTCTTACCATCAACAGCAATGTGACCATGGTTAACTAGTTGTCTAGCAGCTCTTCTTGTTTTAGCAAATCCCATTCTATATACTAAATTATCTAATCTACTTTCTAAAAGTATTAATAAGTTAGTACCATGAATTCCTTGCATTTTACCAGCAGCTTCGAAAGTTTTTTCGAATTGTTTTTCAGATAATCCATACATGAATCTTACTTTTTGTTTTTCTTGTAATTGAACTCCGTATTCGCTAAGTTTCTTTCTACTTGTTCCATGAATTCCAGGAGCAGTAGGTTTCTTTCTTAATTCTTTACCAGTTTCAAGTGTAGAAAAACCATATCTTCTTGATTTCTTGAATACAGGACCTGTATATCTTGACATAGTATTTGTTCCTCCTTTACAAAATATTTTTGTATTAAAAGGCCACTATTTTCATTATAGGGAGTTTCTATTATTATTTTCGCCTTGGCAGAGGTTACTAGTAAATTTCAAGAAACACGTTATAACTCCTTATAGCACTGCCACTTAAATACGTAAATAAATTATATACTAAAAAATAGTAAAAATCAACAAATAAATGGTACATTTCCCTAAAATATGCTATAATTTGAGTACGGAGATGATAAAAATGGCAAAAAATAAGATGCAAGTTAAGTACAAACAACCAAAAAGAGTAAGAAATCAGTCTAAAGAAATTGAAACTGATAATAAATTAATGAGTGCAGTTAAAACAGTTTTAGGTGTATTAATTGCAATGGTTTTAATGTATTTGATGATGTTTGGTATGGAAAAGTTAGGTGTATTTGAAGCTGGATATACTAAACCAGAAACAGGAGAAACTATTATTAGTAATGAGTATATTATGGTAGGTGAAATATTAAATAGAAGTGAAGATAACTATTATGTTTTATTTGATAATTATAGTAGTAATTTTACTAGTGATATTTATATAAATAATTTACTTGCTAGTAGTGAAACAAGAACATATAAAGTTGATATGAGTAAAGATGGTAACTCTAAATATATGAGTGAAGATGAAAATAGAGATGCATCATCTATTAATGATTTAAAAATTAATGGTTTAACTTTAATTAGAGTAAATAATGGTAGAATTGTTGAATATAAATCTGGTAGTGATGAGATAGAAGAGTACTTGAAATAATGATAGAAGAACTAAATAAAATATTAGATGTAAAATTAGATTTTGATTTATCTAATTATAATACTTATAAATTAGAAAGTACTGCTAAAGTATTTTTATCTATTAAAAATACTGAAGAATTAAAAAAAGTAATTGATGTGTTAGATAAATATAAATTTAAGTGGTTTGTTATAGGTAATGGTTCTAATATAATTTTACCTTCTTATTATGATGGAGTTGTAATTAAATTAGAAGGCTTTGATAATTATGAAATTAAAGATGATAAAGTTATTGCTGAATCATGCTGTATGATTAATAAACTTGCTAATAATATATCTAATCTTGGATATAAAGGATTAGAGTGGGCATGTGGTGTTCCTGGAACTATTGGTGGTAGTGTGTGCGGTAATGCTGGATGTTATGGAAGTTCTATATCTAATGTATTAGAATCTTGTACTGTTTTAGAAAATGGAAAAATTAAAGAATTAAAAAATAGTGATTTGATGTTTGATTATAGAACATCTATGTTAAAAGAAAATAAAAATATTATAGTTTTAGATGCAACATTTAAAATAGAAGAGGGTGACAAAGAAATACTTAAATCTTTTATTATTGAAAAGATGGAAGCTAGACGTAAGTCACAAGATTTAACTCATCCTTCTAATGGTAGTGTTTTTAGAAATCCTGAAGGATTTAGTGCAGGAAAGTTAATAGATGATTTAGGGCTAAAAGGTTATTCTATTGGAGGAGCTAGTATTAGTACGATACATGCTAACTTTATAATAAATAATGGAAAAGCTAAGTCTGAAGATGTTATTAACCTAATAGACTATATAAAACAAGAAGTAAAAAAACATTATGATATTGATTTAGTTTTAGAACAAGAAATAATAAAATGACACTTCAAATGAAGTGCCATTTTTAATGCAATAAAAAATCAAGTTTTTACACTCAATTAATTATTCTTTTTGTTAGTTCTGATTTCTTTTGCTGAAAGTCTAGCTTTCTTTCCATCAACAACTACAGTTTGTAGATTAACTTTTTGAGTTTTTTTAGTTGCCTTTTCTGAGAATGGTCTATTTTGTGAACTCATATTTTTTCTATTTGATATATTTTTTGCCATTTTTAAACTTGCCTCCTCTTTTTAAGCCACATATAATTTAACATAAAAATTCATTTAAGTAAAGTAAAAATTGACTTTTAATGCATTTTTTGGTATAATATAGCCAGTTTTATAGGGGGAATATATGAATATTGGTAATTTAAAATTTCAACCTGAAGATAATAGATATATGATTGTAGAATATTTAGATTCTATGGAAGTTATTATGGATAAAGATGATTATAATGACTTTTTGGATGATTTAAGAAAATCTAATAAATCAAAGAAGAGTACTATTATTAGTGGAAATGTTAGTGTTGTACATATTGATAAGCGTTCAATTAAAGCTAAATATCATAGATACCATATGTTAACTCCTAAAACAACTATTAGTTCACTTGATGATTTTACTGTTCAATTTGATGAAGAAGAATTAGAAAGAGTTCTTAAAGATAGAATTATAACTAGTAATGACTTTTATCCTGATATTAATATTGCTTATTTTACTCGTAGTGATGAAGTTGATTTACCAATTAGATATTTACCTATATTATATAGATATAATGATATATTCTTACAACCTTCTACAATTAAAAGTTTGCTTTTTAAATATGCTGAAGAAGAAAATTATAGTTTTTTTAGAGATTTAGCAACTAGATTTGAAAGTCATAAAGATGTAACTGATTATGTTTCTTATTTAAGAACTACAATTGATAATTGTGAAAATTATGATTTTGATAAAATGGATTTATATAAATCTTCTGTTTCATTATTTTATCATTTGATTCGTGCTTCTCAAAATAGTTCTTATACAAGTATGAGAAGACTTAGAGATTTTGGACTTTTTATTAGAGATTATGGTATTCCTAAAAGAAATAGTCCATTTGCATATAATATGTATGAGAAAAAATATTTAAGAAGAAATGATGATAATGAATATTCATTAAAAGTGTTAAGAGAAGAAAGAAAATATTGGGAATTCTATAATAGATTAGAAAGTGAAAATGATAGAATGCTTGAAGACAGAGAACTTGATAGATGGGATCAAGAACGTGAAGGATTTAGTCTTGAATTAAAAATGTAATTATTTAAATAAAGTATGTATTTCGACAAAAAATGCATACTTTTTTATTTATAATTTTAATGGTGATTAAATGATATATATAGATGAGTTAATATTTTTGAATTTTGTTATTGATTATATTTTATTGTCTATTCTTAAAAGTATAATGAAACTAAATACTAAAAGAATAAGAATTATATTTTCTTGTTTGATAGGTGAAGCTTCTATAATATATTTATTTGTTAATATGAATAATTTTACTCTTAGTATGTTTAAAATTATATTGTGTTCTATTATGATATTTGTGGCCTATGGGTATATTAATTTTAAAGAATATATTAAGAATATTATTTATTTTTATATTTTATCTTTCTTTTTAGGAGGATGTTTATTGTATTTTAAATCATTAAATTTAATAAAATATAACTATTGTATATTATTAATACCAGTTATTATGAAAGTTTATAAGTTTTTTACATATAATTTAAAGAATATTATTAATTATAGATATAGAGTAAATATATATTTGAATAATGGTAAAATTATATATTTAAATGGTTTTATGGATAGTGGTAATTCTTTAATTGATCCGTTTAGTAATAAGAAAGTTATAATCATTAATAAAGATGTTGATGAAGATTTTTATTTAGTTCCTTATAAGACTATTGATAGTGAATCTTTGATTAAGTGTTTTAAACCTAGAAAGGTTTATATTGATGGGATTGGAGAACGTAATGATGTGGTTGTTGGTGTTATAAATAAAAAGTTTAATGGTTTTAATTGTTTATTAAATTATAAATTAATGGAGGGAATATGATAGAAAAAATACTTGATAAGTTTTTTAGAAGTGATGATGTGTTCTTTATTGGAAGTACTGATATTTTGCCACCACCTTTACCTAAAAGGGTAGAAGAAGATTTAGTTAGAAAAAGTAATATGGGGGACTTAGATGCTAGAAATAAGCTTATTGAACATAATTTAAGATTAGTTGTTTTTCTTTCTAAAAAATATACTAATTCTATGTATGATTTAGAAGATTTAGTTAGTATTGGAACTATAGGATTAATTAAAGGGATTAAGACATACAAATTAGATAAAAATATTAAGTTAGCTACTTATGCTTCTAGATGTATTGATAATGAAATTCTTATGTTTTTAAGAAAAAATAAAAAGAGAAATAATGAAGTTAGTTTTGAAGACTCAGTTAATTTTGATAATGAAGGTAATGAGTTACATATTGAAGATATTTATGGAACAGATGAAGATATTATACAGAAGGCTATTGAGGATAAAGATAATAAATTATTATTAGAACGTGAGGTTAAGAATTTAAGTGGAAGGGATAAAGAGATAATTGAATTTAGATATGGATTGTTTGGAAAAAAGGAGTTGACACAAAAAGATTTAGCTGATAAATTAGCCATTTCTCAGTCATATATTTCTAGAATAGAGAAGAAAGTAATTAAACGTTTGAAATTGATTATGAAAATATGATTTTAGTTGTCATATTTTTTTAATTTATATCTTGTTTTTATACTATGAATTGTGCTAAAATACTATGTAGAATATGACAAAAGTCAGATGGAGGAAAGAAAATGGCAAATAATTATGATGACTATGGCTATGAAAACGGTGAAAATGGCTCTGGTTTATCAAAAAAATTATTAATTATTGTACTTATCCTTATTGCTATCGTTATAGTATTTTTCTTGATTAAGAGTTGCAATAAAGGAAATAATGGTGGAGGAACAGTAGACAAACCGAAGGTATTTGATTATGAGAAGACATTATTAGATGCTGGTAAATTGTATTATGATAATAATAATGATGAAATACCTAATTCTAATGGAAAATGTAATCAAGTTAATTTACAAATTTTAATTGATAAAGGTTTAGTTAATCCTACTAACTTTAGTAGTTGTAGTGTTGAAAATACTTATATTAGAGTTTGTAGATTAGAAAATGGAACATTACATTATACACCTTGGTTATCTTGTAGTGATAAGAATTCTGATAAAGAATATGGTGATTTAGCTGAAGGTAATTTGAATGATGTTGTGGCTGATTCAAGTTATATTGATTTCAAATATATGCCTCAAGCATTAAAATCAACATCAAATTCTCAACTTGGTAGTGTTGAAGAATTATGGAAAAATGATATTAAATATAAATCTTATAAAACATTAGCTACTACAAATTATTACAGATATAGAGATAAATTATATACTTGGGATGTTGTTAAAAATACATATTATGCAACTACTGGTACTAGTACTAATGCTTCTGATATTAAAGAGTATTATGCTGCTGCACCAAATGATGAATATAAATTAAATGATGAAAAAACTAAAACAACTGAAGCTTATAAATGGTATACTTCTAGTAGTAAAAAAGTATATGCATTAGGAACTAATGGAGAAAAGGCATTCAGTGCTACTGAAATTGCTGGATATCCAAATTATGATGGTGGAGTTGTTAAAACATTCTATAGATATAGAACTGCAGTTGATACATTTGAACCAACATTATATTATGCTTGTAAAACAGATGTTAATAGTGATTTAGTTGTTTATCAACCAAATAAAGAATGTGGTAAAGGAAATAATACTGCTTATGATAAACAAGTTGATAAATTCTATAGTTGTGTTAAACAAGGTGATTCAACTTCAAGTGTTATAGCAAATAAAGTTGCTTCTGCTAGTGTTAAATGTAATACTTATGGTAAATGGAGTACTGCTAGTGAAGTAGCATGTAAGACAACTGATACAGTTCAATGTCAAACAGCAACAAGAAAATATTATAATTGGTATAAAATTGAAGAAGAGGGTGGAAGAAAATATTATCCATCTGGTGCTAGTGAAGCTAAAGGTGAAAAAGTTTATTATACTGAAGCTCCTGTAGCTGGAGCTGTTAAAGATACTGCTACTAAGTCAACTGCTTATAAGTGGTATAAATCAACTAAGAGTACTACTAGTGAATATACAGCTGTAGCTCCAAAAGGTTATGCAAGTGCTACAAAAACAAATGCATCTAAATGGAGTCAATGGACTGATTGGTCTACTAAAAATCCTAAAATAAATGATGGTAGAACAAGAAATATTGAAACTAAAACTAAAATTAAACTTCAACAAATACTTGGAACAAGTAGTTCTTCAGATTATGAAGATTTAAGTACTGAATATGTAACTGAAGAAGAAATGATTAAAATATTTAATGATAAAGGATATAAAGTTACATCTTTATCTGACATTAATAATAATGGTGAAATAAGATATCAAATTAAAATGTTATTAAGAAATAAAAAGGAGGCTAAATAATGAAAGAAAAGTTAGCAAATATTGAAGAAAGATATAATGAAATAATTAGCAAGTATTCTGATTTAGATGAGATTGGCTTTGATGAATTAAGTAGTACTTGGAAAGAAATTGATGAATTAAAAAATGAAGCTAATGCTATTGGAACTGATATGTTAGTTGGCATTACTCGTGATGGTGGTAAATTTAAAAGTAAAGATGAAATTGAATTTAGTTTTGCAGATATTGCTGAAGTAACTAGTACAATTGATAAATTTACTGATAGAGTATATGAAGATATTAAGAGAATTAATATTGAAGAAAGAGCTAAAAAAGATCAATTCTCTGCTGATTTTAGAGAAAGAAATAGAGTAAGATTTGATATTAGAAATACGAATAATATGATTGCTAGCTTAGAAGCTGAAAACAAAGCTATTAATATTGAGCTTGGAAATCCAACTCAAGAATTATTAGATGAACTTGCTAAAGCTGGAATTCCTTATACTCCTCGTACAGTTGATATTGCACCTGAAAGAAAATTCTTCTTAGAACAAAGATTAGCTGCTAATGAAGCTAGTCTAAAGAATTATAAAGATGCTTTAGATACTTATGCTGTTGATGAACAAAGATTAACAGAAGAAATGGAAATTTTAAAACATGGTGGTAAATTACCAAATACAGAAGATTTAGATAAAACTGAAGAAATGGATAAACCTCTAGAGGAAACTCCAGAAGAGAATTTAACCAATACTATTGTTACTCCTGTTCCAGCTGAACCTGAATTGGATGAAGAAGATTTAATTGATATTGGTGCTCCAATTGCTCCTACAGATGATGAAACATTAACTAATGTAGAACCATCTGAAGAAAATAAAGATGATTTAGGTGCTGCATTTATTCCTGTAGGTGTTCCAACTGAAGGAGAAGAAAAATTAACTGATATAGGTGAACCACTTAATAATCCAGAAGAAAATAAAGACAATACTGATGCTTTAGATGCTCCTGTTACTGGAGATGAATTAACTGACTTAGGAGAAAAACCTGAAGCTCCTGAAACAGAAACTGAAAATGAACGTGAAAAAGTTGAAGAAGTAGACGATGCTAAACCTGCATTATTATCTAAGTGGGATAAAGTAGTATTTGCTGCTATTGGATTCTTAAATGCTGTTGGTGTTACTGGTGTTGCTTATCATTTAGCAACATTACATGATAAATTAAAAATAACTAATATTACTCAAAATATTACAGTTTCTCAAGATACTGAAAAGGATCAAGATCAAGATAAGGACCAAGATCAAGACAAGGATAAAGAAGAGGATAATACAATTGATGATAATAAACCTAATCCTACACCAAATCCAAATCCAAACCCAAATCCTGATCCAACACCTACACCAGATCCAACTCCAGCTCCAGATCCTACACCAACACCGGATCCAACTCCTACACCAGATCCTACACCAACTCCCAGTAATGACACTGGCATTAGATTAGGAGAAGGCGAATCAGCTTATAATGAATCTACAGGAGTAGAAGTTACAAGTTCTGGAGATGCTTATTTACATGATGATGGTAAAGTTAGCGAACAAGATCATAGAGATTTAGAAAAAGATGAAAATGGATTATCTAAAGTTACTGAAGATGATTTAAAACAAGATGCTACATTACCACAAACTGGTGAAGAACAATCTTATACTGATGCAGTAGGAGATTTAAATGCTGGTGAATTAGATAATTTAAATAATACAATTATTAATGATAATCAAGATGATTTTACTTGGTATTTTGATGAAGCTAATGATTTAGGAAATTCATTAGGTAAATAAGGAGGAAAAAGGGTATGGAAAATTTAACTAATAAAGTTTTTAAGTTAGAGAATGGAGCTTCATTCTTGATTGTTAGACAAGCTTCATATAAGGGTGATACTTATTATTTTGCATCTGAATTAACTGATGATGGAGAAGATTTTACTGGAAGATTTGCATTTGTAAAAGATGAAACTGATGAAAATGGAAATCATTATATTAAACAAGTTAAGGATGCAGATATATTAAAAGTTTTAGCTAATAATATTAAATTAGATTAGTGAATAAAAAATGTTAATTCCTTTCAATATAAATTGAAAGGAATTTTTTATGGCTAAAAATAAAGTTGAGATTAATGGTATTAATACTAGTAATTTAGTTGTGTTAAAGCATGAAGAAATGATTGAATTGTTTAAAAAATATAAGAATGGTGAAAAGGATGTTAAGAATACTCTTGTAGAAGGTAATTTAAGACTAGTTTTAAGCATTTTGAGAAAGTATCATAATAAGTGTGATAATTTAGATGATTTGTTTCAAATAGGTGTTATAGGGCTTATAAAAGCTATTAATAACTTTGATTTAAATTATGATGTTAGGTTTAGTACTTATGCTGTATTTATGATTGAAGGAGAAATTAAGAGATATATACGTGATAATAGTCAAATTAGAATATCTAGAAGTGTTAAAGAATTATCTTATATGATTATTAATTATAAAGAGGAATATTTAAGAGAGAACTTAAGATATCCTTCTAATGAAGAAATATGTACTAAGTTTAATATAAGTGAATATGAGTTATATAATATATTAAATTCTTTATGTGATCCAGTAAGTATATTTGAACCAATTTATAATGATGGAGGAGATACTATATATTTATTAGATCAACTTGAAGACAGTAAGAATGTTAATGTAAATGATTTAATTCTTCTAAAAGATTCATTAAATAGACTTAAAGATAGAGAAAGAACTATTATAGTTAAAAGGTATGTTGATGGTATGAGTCAAGCTGAATTAGCGAGTGAACTTAATATTAGTCAAGCACAAGTATCTAGAATAGAAAGTAGTGCATTAAATAGTGTTAAAAAATTAATTTTATAATATAATTTAGTATGAAATTATCAGAGTTACAAAAAAAAGATATTATTAATATTAGAGATGGAAAACGAGTAGGTAAAATTATTGATGTAGAATTTGACAGTAATGGATATATGGTACATTTTGTTATTGAAAAATGTAATTTTATGAGAAGTTTATTCTCTAATACTAATGAATTAAATATTAAATTTTCACAAATTAAAAAAATGGGAGAAGATGTTATTCTGATAGATATATCGTAAAAAATTTGATATAATATTCTAATGAAGAAAAAAATATATTTAATTATTTTTGTAGTGTTTTTATTAGTTGGTTTTGATCAATTAATAAAATATTTAGTTATCGATAATATTGGTGTTAATAATAGTAAAGTTATTATTGATAATTTTTTAAGTCTTACTTGTATTAAGAATATTGGGGCTGCTTTTGGAATAATGAGTGGTAATATGATAATTCTTATATTAATAACTATATTTTTGATTTATTATATTATTCGTGAGATAAAAAAGAATTATGATAATAATATTACATTGTTATCACTTACTTTAATATTGGGTGGTGCTTTAGGAAATTTAATTGATAGAATATTTAGAGGATATGTGGTTGATTTTTTATCTTTTAAAATATTTGGTTATGAAGCTGCAATATTTAATGTTGCTGATATATTTATAACTATTGGAGTATTTTTAATGATAATTATATTATTTAAGGATGGAGAAGTATGAAAGAATTAATAGTTGGAGAAGAAAATAGTTTAAAGAGATTAGATATATATTTAACTGAAGTTTTAGGTGAGAGTAGAAATTTTATTTTAAAGAATATTAAAAGTGGTAAAATTTTAGTTAATGGAAGTATCGTTAAAGGTGGATATGCTTTAAAAGAAGGAGATAAAATTACTATTAATGATTTAAGTGTTGATACTGATGTTAAGGCTGAGAATATACCTCTTGATATTTTATATGAAGATGATGATATAATTGTTGTTAATAAGAAAAGTGGTATGGTTGTTCATCCTGGTAGTGGAAACTATTCTGGTACACTTGTTAATGCTTTAATGGCTCATACTGAAGATTTAAGTGATGAAGAAGGCACTGAAAGATGTGGTATAGTTCATAGAATCGATAAAGATACTTCTGGTATATTATTGATTGCTAAAACTAATGAAGCTCATAGAATTTTATCTCTTGGTTTTAAAAATAAAACTATTAAAAGAAAATATATTGCATTAGTTCACGGTGTGATTGAGAATAATAAAGGTAAAATAAATGCCCCTATAGCAAGGAGCAAAACTGATAGAAAGAAAATGTGTGTTAGTGATGTTAATGCTAAAAATGCAGTTACTAATTTCACAGTACTTGAAAGATATAAAAAAGCTACATTAATTGAGTTAATACTTGAAACTGGAAGAACTCATCAAATTAGAGTTCATATGGAATATATAGGTTATCCAATTGTTAATGATCCTGTATATGGAAGAAGAAAAATAATTAATGATTATGGTCAAATGTTACATGCTGAATATTTAGGTTTTAATCATCCAAGAACAGGAGAATGGATGGAATTTCAAGTTAAACCTGAAAAAGAATTTTATGAGATTTTAGATATGTTTAAAAATTCATAAAATATGTAGTACTCATTAGGATGAAAGCATAAATACTATAAACTATATATGGTATAAGATAGTATGAAGCTTTTTTAGATATTTTCTTGGTTTCGATAAATAAAAATATAGTAGATAATAAAATAACTGTAGTGATAGCGAAACCTAAAAATGGACTTTTTAAGTAGAAAAAGAAATACATAAATAATTGATTTGCTATGTAATTAGTAACTAATATATAAGCATAATCATTATTTTTAAAGATATTTACTTTTTTAGATATTTTAATAATACTTAAAGTAATTAAGATATAAATTATAAACCATAAAATACTTATTACTTTACCTGAAAGAGTAAATGATGGAAGATTAAGTAAACTATAATAACTATTATCTACTTTAAAAATAAGTCCACTAAGTAACCAAAACAGAAGAATAATTAAGAATAATAATATGTTTTTTATATGTTTTTTAATATTTTTCACCTCTTTACTAATAATATGATTAATAGTAAAATAATATTAATGAAAGGAAGTTATAATGAATATAAAAATTAATAAAAAAGATGATATAATACTTAAAATATTACATTATTTTATAACTGAAGAAGATTATAAACCTGTTATTATAAATGGCCTTGAAAATGAAATTTGGCTTGAAAATATGGAAAGTGATTTAAAATTAATTAGAATAAATGTTAATTATATACATAATGAAGAACAATTAAAAACTGATACTTATAAAGCACAAAGTATTATGAAAAGTATTAAAAAAAGTACTCTTTCATTTAATATGAATATGTTAAATTTACTTTTAGATACTGGAGAGAGTGTTAAAGTATTTGATACTAAAAATATTGAGACTATTAAAGTTGATGAAATAAATGACTTTAAATCTAATAAATTTGTTGGTGAATTCTTTCCTAAAGTTAAAGATGCTGATTTAAGTGATCAAGTTGATCCAGTGGAGTTCTTTAAATTAACTGAGGATATGAATCAAAAAACAATAAAGAACGAGAAAAAGTTAGCTAAGATATTTAGTCCTAAAAAACCTGTTGTTACTTATGCATTAATTGTACTTAATATTATGGTATATTTATATATGCTTTTATATGATGGAGATGGAAGTTTATCTTATAATTTAGCTAATAATTATATGAGTCTTAGAAGTGGAAAATATTATACTTTAATAACTTCTATGTTCTTACATGCTGATATCATTCATATAGCATTTAATATGTATGCTTTATATATTTTAGGTCCTCAAGTAGAAAAGTATTATGGTAAATGTAAATTTTTACTTATATATTTCTTAAGTGGTATTCTTGGCAATATATTCTCATGTGTATTTATGGACAGTAATGTGTTTAGTATAGGTGCTAGTGGGGCGATATTTGGATTACTTGGTAGCATAGCATATTTTACATATTATTATAGAGCTACATTACAAGGACTTTTAAGAAGTCAAGTTGTACCTGTTATTTTATTAAACTTAGTTATTGGATTAGTAATACCTGGTATTGATGTTTCTGCTCATTTGGGTGGACTTATTGGTGGTGTATTAATATCTATGGCTATTGGAATAGGCGATAAGGGTAGACGTAGTGATCAAATAAATGGAATTATTGTATATGTATTAATGATGGCATTTATGATTTATATGATTTTTACTAAATAAAAAAAAGTTGCTTTAGTTAGCAACTTTTATTTTGTTATATTTTTCTATATAATCCAATAGCTTTTCCTAGAATTTTAACATTTGGTAATATAATGGGGTCTAAGAAATCATTTTCTGGTTGAAGTCTAATATGATCTTTTTCTTTATAAAATCTTTTTAATGTTACTTCGTTTTCATCAGTTAATGCTACTACTATTTCACCATTATTAGCTACATTTTGTTTTTTAACTATAACAATATCTCCATCAAATATTCCAACATTTATCATTGATTCACCATTTACTTCAAGAGTGAATACTTCATTATTTTGAGGTATTAATTCTTTTGGTAAAGAGAAATAATTATCAGGATTTTCTATTGCCTCAATTGGATTACCAGCAGCTACTTTTCCTAGTAATGGAACTTCTACAACTGAATCATTATTTTTACTATACTCATTTGGTACATTTAATTCAATTGTTCTAAATTTATTTTCTGTTTGTTTAATATATCCTTTATTAGTTAAATTTTTTAAGTGAACAAACATTGTTGCTGTACTACTAAGACCACATAAATTACATAATTCTCTTATAGTAGGAGCATATCCATTTTCTGCAATAAATTTTTTAATAACAGTTAATATTTTTTCTTGTTTATCTGTTAATTGTTCCATTATTCCCACCTCATTTATATAATAACATACAAACAAATGATTGTAAACTTTTTTATAAATTGCTTTTTACTAAAATATTGATTTTCTTGTTTTTGTTATGCTATAATTAAGATAATAAAGGATGTGAATAAAAAATGAGTGCATATACTATTAATAGCGAAGAAGAATTTGAAAATTTTAAAATGAAAGTAGTTTCTAATGAAATGCAAGGTTTTCCTAGTTCAGTTATAAGAGATTTTTTAGATAAGATTAATTTAGGAGGAAAAAGTTTTCCTTGCTATATTAACAGCGAAATTGATAGAGCTGGAAATCCTGCGTTTACTTTTAGTGAAACGTATAGATATGATAGTGAATTACATTTTGAAAATGAATGTAGAATTACTTTTAATAAAGGAGAAAATAAATATACTTTTAGTAAAACATCTTTATGCAAAAAGGGATATGACGTTCAATCTAAGGAAGTTTCTTCTACTAGTTTATCATTAGATAGAGAACATACAAATTATAATTTATCACAAAATAGTAAATTTTGTAAAAAAGAAATGAAAGACGATGGTTCTAGTATTATTAAATCAGACAGTACTTCTTATGAACATATATATAATGCTGCTGGTGTAGAAATGTTTTCAACTTCAGTCCATAAAGAATATCCAGATAGAAAAGGTACTGATTTGTATCCAGGTTCTGATAATTTTATTGATAAAAAAACAGCTACTACTTCGAGAAGAGCAAGCTTATTAACATTTGAAAATTGTGTTGAAATTTATGATGGTAGGACTCTTACTAGCAGGGGAATTTCAGGTTATAGATTAAAAGATCCACAATGTGGAATAGAAAGTTTAAAACGTTATTATCTTTTAGATAATCAAAATGAACTTTCTCAAAGTATTGCAGACGATAATTGTATGTCTGAAAATGATGTAAGAGATTGTTTGGCTGGTACAAGTCCTGAAGCAAGTGAATTTTTGTTAAATACATATTATCCATATATGACAAGTTCTATGTCACGTTAATTTTTAATAATATTAATAAGGTTTTTCCTTATTTTTGTTTTATTAAATTTTATTAAAAATAATGAAAAATCTATTTATTTGATGTATAATTATTTTTATGGGAGTGATAATATGAAAAAAATGTTAACAGGTCTTCAACCAACAGGTGCTATTACATTAGGTAATTACGTTGGAGCAATAAAGCAAATGGTTGAAAATCAAAATAAATATGATTCATATTTATTTGTTGCTGATATGCATGCTATAACTGTTCCTCAAGATAGAGAAGAACTACATAAAAATATCAAAAGTTTAATAGCAATTTATTTAGCATGTGGAATTGATCCAAAAAAGAATAAGATTTATATTCAATCTGAAAATGAATATCATGCTAATGTTTCTTGGCTCCTAGAGTGTAATACATATTATGGTGAGTTATCTCGTATGACTCAATTCAAGGATAAAAGTCGTAAGAATGCTAATTTTTCTGCTGGATTATTAACTTATCCTGTATTAATGGCAGCTGATATTCTTATTTATGATGCTGATTATGTTCCAGTAGGTGTTGATCAAAAACAACATGTTGAGATTGCTCGTGATATAGCAGAAAGATTTAATAAGAAATATGGTCATACATTTAATTTACCAGAACCATTATTTACTTCTGAATCAGCATATAAAATATATGATTTAGTTGATACATCTAAAAAGATGAGTAAATCTTCTGAAAATAAGAAAGGTGTTATTTTATTATTAGATGATTTAGCTGTTATTAGAAAGAAAATAATGAGTGCTACTACTGATAGTGAAATGGTTGTTAAATTTGATCCTGCAAATAAACCTGGAATTTCAAATTTAATAAATATCTATGGTTGCTTTACTGGTAAAAGTGTAAGTGAAATAGAAAGTGAATTTGAAGGAAAGAACTATGGAGAATTTAAACGTGCAGTAGCTGACACAGTTTGTTCTAAGATAGAAGAAATACAAAAGAAATATTATGAATATTTAAATGGTGATGAAATAGATAAAATTCTTGATGAAGGAAGAGAATTTACTAGAGAAATCGCACGTAAGAAATATGAAGATATGAAGCATAAAATTGGATTATATAGATAATCCAATTTTTTTAACTTAATTTTTAGAGTTTTTTATGGTATAATTTTCATAGAATAGGTGATTAAAATATGAAACGAAAAAATGGTTTTACTTTAGTTGAATTACTTGCTGTTATTGCGATACTTGCAATACTTGTAATTATTGCTATACCTAATGTTGTTAGTATGGTAGAAAGATCAAGAAAAAGTATTGCTGAAACTAATGCTAGAAGTTTAGTAAATGCTGCTAAAAGTTATTATATTAAAAGTGAGATGAGTGGTAAAAATCTTGAAGAAATAGATTTAACTGATACTGATTTTGATTATAGTGGTGAAAAGGTTACAAAAGGAAAGCTAACATATAATAAAGATGGTAGTGCTTATGGAAAGATGTATATTCGTGGTTACTGTATAAATGTTAAAAGTAATGGTGATGTTACTAGTGAAAAAGCAGATGTAGAAGATTGTAGTGTTACTCCAGATCCAATAACATTTACACTTAATGGTAAATCATTTGAAGTAGAAGAAGGTACAACGTTAGAAACATTCTTGAAAAAGCTTGATGATGGAAGTGGAGTTAAATTTATTGAAAATAGTATAACAGATTATACTTATGAAGATTACGACGGATTATTAATTATTGGAGATAATAAAACAAATCAGATTTTAAATTTAAAAACTAGAAAAATTACTGCAGGTGACGTGTTTACTTCTTTGTATTTCACAATGACTAAAAATATGACTTTTGATGATGTTGCTAAAAATAACTATAAACAAATATTATATACTCCAACATATAATGGTACTGATGCTGCTGCAACTATTGCATTGATTTGTGCTAAAGATGATACTTTTAAGGAAGTAGCTGATGCTGTTTTTCCAGCTATAGGAGTTCTTGTTATAGGAATTGGTCCTTCATATACTGATATTAATAAAGTATCTAATTACGCAGATAAAGAAGTAATATATGATTTGGCTGTTGGATATAAAGCAGGCATAGCTTATCATCCAAGTCAAAATTCTATTAAAAACAATTATCATGTATTTGAAGGATTTACTGATAAAGATGGTAATAACATAAATATTTCTTCAAAAGTAGAGAATTATGATGAAATTAATGGAGTAATTTATACTGTTTCAGAAAGTACATCTTATGAAAATGCTAAAAGTGATGTTATTAAATATATGAAATAGTAAAATCCTAAGAAACTAGAACTTTTTTAATTTAGTAGTACTTTTATAGTACTTCCTTGTTTGACTCTTTCATTTTCATTTGGTGAAGAATCTATTACTGTTTCACCAGATCCTACAAATTCAACTTTGAAGTTTCTTAATAGAGAAGAAGCTTCTTTTTTTGTTTTTCCAATTATACTAGGTATTGTTTCATATACAATATCATCCCATCTATAAACTTTTGGTATTCCATTTTTATCTTCTTTTAAATCATAAATTGATATTATATCTTTTAATACATTTTTTGCTATTGGTGCACTTGCAACACCACCATATTGTGTAACTCCTTTTGGATTATCTAATGCAATATATATAACATATTCTGGTTTATCAGATGGCATAAATCCAATAAATGATAAGACATAGTTTCCTTGCATATATTGACCATTTGAACCGACTTTTTGAGCTGTTCCTGTTTTACCACCAACTCTATAATTTTCAATATAAGCATTTCTTCCACTTCCGTTAGCTACGACGCTTTCTAATACATATTTAACTAAATCACTTGTTTCTTTTGTTATAATATTTTTTCTTTTTATGATTGGTTCATTTTTATCTTTATCTATTTTTGAAACTATGTATGGAGTGTATAGAATACCACCATTAACTACTGATGAAACGGCTGTAACTTGTTGTATAGCTGTTACACTTATTCCTTGTCCAAAAGCAGTAGTTGCTAATTCTACTGGACCAATTTTATCTTTATTAAATAATATTCCAGTTCCTTCACCATTTAAATCTATTCCTGTTTTTTTACCAAATCCAAATTCATTAATATAATTAAATAATTTATCTTTACCAAGTTTAAGTCCTAAAGTAACAAACCCTGGGTTGCATGAGTTTTCAGCTACTTGTACGTATGTTTGTAAACCATGTCCTTTTCTTTTCCAACAGTGAAGAGTAGAAGAAGCTACTTTAATACTTCCAGTGTCATTAAATTTATCTTCAAATACATTTACTACACCTTCATTTATAGAAGCAGCTAGTGTCATTATTTTAAAAGTAGAACCTGGTTCAAAGTTAGACCATATTGCTAAATTTCTATTTATTATTTCTTCATTATAATTTTGATAGTTTTCTGGATTAAATGATGGCATTGATGTCATAGCTAATATTTCACCTGTATTTGGATTCATTACTATACCAATAGCTCCATCAGCATTATATTTCTCATAAGCATTTTTAAGTTCATTTTCAAGTGATAATTGAATATCTAAATCCACTGTTAAATATACATCTTTACCATTAATAGGTTCTTCATATATTTCTGACATAGAGAGCCTATTTCCTTTACCATCACTATAATACTTAATATTACCATTTGTTCCAGTTAAAATCTTATCATATTTAAGTTCTAAACCACTTAAACCTTGATTATCTATACCAGTGTAACCAATCACATGAGATAAAACTTCTTTATATGGATAGTTTCTTTTACTTTCTTTTAAAAGGTAAACTCCATCGAAATTTAATGCTTCAATTTTATCTGCGATTTCATGACTTAAATTTCTACCTTCTGGATGAACTCTTTCTATAGATGTTTTTTTACTTACATGTTTGTACATTTCTTCATAACTTACATTAAGTATTTTACTAAGCTCTGTACTTACTTTTTCTTTATCTTTAATTTGAGTTGGTACTAAGTATAATCCTACTGTAGTAATATTATCTACGATTACTTTACCATTTCTATCTAATATTTTTCCTCTGTCTGCTTGAACAGTTAAATTTCTAGACCATAATTCATTTGCTAAATCATATAGTTTGTTATATTCAATTACTTCTATATAAAATACTTTTATTAATACAAATAATAATAGAGTAGAACTAATAATAAATACTAATTTAATTCTATTGTTTTGTTTTGTTTGAAACATTATTATTCACCAATTAATTCTATGCATTTTATACTTGTTTTTGCACTATTGAAAATAATATTTATTATAGATATAATATTTGAAATAAAAGGAGTAATTGATTATGGGTGTTATTATTAGTGGTTTTTCAAATATTGGTAAAAGTTATCTTATAAAAAATAAAAATATTAATTGTATTGATTTTGATACATGTTATTTTAAAAAGATAAATAATTGGATAAATATATATGTAGAATGTGTATTAGCTTTAAAAGAAAAATATGATTATGTTTTAATAACTACTTATGGAGAAATATTAAATGAATTAAATAAAAGAAACATAGAATATTATTTAGTTTATCCAAAAAGAGAATTAAAAGAAGAGTATCATAATAGAGCAATTAAAAGAGGAAGTGATAATGATTTTATAGAAGGATTCTTTTCAAGATGGGATACTCATATAGATGATTGTATTAAAAACAAAAATAAGAATAAAATTGTTTTAAATGAAAATGAATATTTGAGCGATGTGATTTATGAGATAAAATAAAAAGAGATTTTAAATCTCTTTTATTATATGTCTATTTGTTCAATTATATTATCACTACGTTCTGCGAAGTTAATTGAATTATCATTTTTTTCTTCTGTAGGTTGTGTATTTTCAGTTGTTGTAGGTGTAGGAGTAATAGGTGCTTGACCGTTTTCTTCACTTTCTAGTTGTTTTAATAATTCCATATCTACTTCATCTTCGTTAGAGACAGGTTGTTGATTTTTTAATTTTTCAACTAATTCTTCTTCAGTAGGGAATTTATCTTTATCTTTTAAACTTGCTTCAATTTCTTCTTCAAGTTCAGCTTCAATTGCTCTATGAATTGCTAAATCGTTTTCTAAATCAACTAATTTAATAACTTCATCCCAACTTGTTTCTCCAAGAGCTACTTTTTCAAGACCATCTTGAAGTAGGGTATGTGTTTGACCTTTACCATAAACAAGTTTTCTCATTACTTCTTTTGGTTCAGCGTTAGTAATTGCTTCTCTTATTTCATCATTTATGAATAAAACTTCTGCGATTGCAATTCTGTTTTTATATCCTTTGAAACAATGTTCACATCCTTCAGGATTAACATCATATATTTCCTCTACATCTTGATGTAGTATACTTTTAAATAATCCTTTTTCATATTCAGAAGTTTTTCTTGTTTTTCTACAATATGGGCATAATTTTCTTGCTAGTTTTTGAGAAATAACACCATTTAAAGATGTACCAATTAAGTATCTTTCAACGTCCATATCAGTAAGTCTTTCAATTGTATTTAATGCACTATTTGTGTGGATAGTTGATAAAACTTTGTGACCTGTGATAGAAGCACGTACTGCGATTTTAGCTGTTTCGCTATCACGAATTTCTCCGATCATTATAATATCAGGGTCTTGTCTTAAAATACTTCTTAAAACACTTGCAAAATCTAATCCTATTTCTGATTGAGCTTGTACTTGGTTAATTCCTTCTACATCCATTTCGACTGGGTCTTCAACAGTTATAATATTAACTTCACGTGTATTTAATTTTTGTAGAATAGAGTAAACTGTTGTTGATTTACCAGAACCAGTAGCACCTGTTACTAGAACTATACCATTAGGTACTTCAATCATCTTTATAATTCTTTTTAAGTTTAGTTCTGAGAAACCTAAAGTTTCAAGTCCTTGCATACTTTTTGAATAGTCTAAAATACGAAGAACAACTTTTTCACCAACATTAGTAGGTAAACTAGAAACACGAAGATCTAATACTTTATCTCCGATTTTACTTTTAATAGCTCCATCTTGTGGAAGTCTTGTTTCCATTATGTTCATACTAGCTATCATCTTAATACGAGATATCATGTTTCGTTTATGAGTAGCAGGAATTCTTGCATAATCATATAGAATACCATCGACACGCATTCTTACAATAATGTCATCTTTTCTTGGGTCAAAGTGGATATCACTGGCACCTTTTTTGACACCATCAAGTAAAATTTCATTAGCAATTTCTACTATTGGTACCTTTTCAAAATCAAATTCTTTCATTATGTTCTCCCTTTTTATTATATAGATAATTATATAATAAATTGCATATTAATTCAAGATAAAATATTGTTATTGATATTAAAATTTGTTATACTTTAATATAGAGAATAAGAGGTTAAAATAATATGAATAAAGATGGTTTTACTTTAGTTGAATTATTAGCTGTTGTTGCAATTCTTGCAATATTAGCATTATTAGTTACTCCTGCGGTTATGGCTATTAGACAAAATACATTAGAAAGAAGTTTACAAGCTAAATTTAATCAAATTAATGTTGCTGCTAAAGATTGGGCCAGTGATCATATAAATTTGATACCTAGTGATACAAAAAAATGTAGTTGTGAAGGTAGTAGTGATACATGTATTACAGGACAATATGGTTATTATGATACTAATACAGTAAAAACTAATTGTTGTTATTTTTTAAAGGTGAGAAATTTAATTGAACAAGGTTATTTAGTAGGTGATTCTGGTGATGAAAAAGATGTATTATTAAATCCATTAAGTAAAGAATCATTAAATAGTGCAACTGTATGTGTTAGATTTGATAATAATTCAGCAATGACAAGAAAAGTTGTTACATATATAGTAGGTGAATCTTGTTTGCTTAAAGGACAAACAGGAAATGATGTTAAAAGTTGTAAATAGGGATGTGAAATAATGAAATTAAGTGAAAGTTTTTTTATAACAAGAAGAGAATTTCCTAAAGATGAAGATACTATTTCTTCTAAATTACTTATTAAAAGTGGTATGCTTCTTAAGAATGACTCTGGTATATATACATATTTACCAATTGGACTTAAAGTACTAGAAAATATTAAAAATGTAATTAATGATGAAATGAAAAGAATTGGTGCTAATGAAGTATTAATGCCATCTTTAATAAATAGTGATTTTTATGTTCGTTCTAATAGACATGAATATTTAGGAAATGAAATGTTTGATATAGAAAGTAAGAATGGTAAAACATATAATTTATGTCCTACACATGAAGAATTATTTGCTTACGCTGCTAGATATAAAATTAAGAGTTATAAAGATTTGCATTTTACTTTATATCAAATTAGTAATAAATATAGAGATGAAGATTTAAGTAAGTCTATTAATCGTAAGAAAGAATTTTGTATGGCTGATGCATATAGTTTTGATGCTGATGATGGTGGACTTGATATTAGTTATGATAAGATGTTTCAAGCATATAGACACATATTTAATATACTTAATATAGATACTTTAGTTGTATCTAGTGATCCATATAGTATGCAAGGACTTTCTAGTGAAGAATTTCAAGTATTATGTGATTATGGAGAAGATAAAATAGTTAAATGTACTAAATGTACTTATGCTAGTAAATTAGAAGATGCTAGTGGTAAAACATTGAAAGTTCAAAAAGAAGTTAAAACTAAAGAAAAAAAATTAGTTCGTACTCCAAATGTTAAAACTATTAAAGAATTAAGTGAATTTTTAGATGAACCTGAAACTAATATTATAAAATCATTAATATTTAAAGTTGATGATAATTATAAAATGATATTATTAAAAGGTGATGATGATTTAAATGAATCTAAACTTGTAAGATTATTTAAAACTAGTAATATTGAATTTTCAAGTACTGAAGAGTTAGAAAGTAAAGGTATTGAAGTTGGATTTATCGGACCAGTTGATGCTGGACTTGAAATAATTGCTGATAATGAAATAAGATATATGTCTAATTGTGTATGTGGAAGTAATATGAAAGATTATCATTATATTAATGTAAATCCAGGTGTTGATTTTAGAGTTAAAAGATATGCTGATTTAAAATATTTTGATGATGAAATGGTATGTCCTAAATGTAAGAGTAAATGTGATATAGTTAATGGTATTGAAGTTGGTCATATATTTAAATTAGGTGATGTTTATAGTAAAGTTTATGATTTAAAATATATGAATGAAGTTAATGAGCTTGGATATGTTCATATGGGTTCTTATGGAATTGGATTAGAGAGATGTTTAAGTGCTATTGTAGAACGTAATCATGATGATAAAGGAATTGTGTGGCCATTTTCAGTTGCACCATTTAAAGTAGCTATAGTAGTTGCTAATATTTATGATAAAGAAGCTTATAAGTATTCTAAATTATTATATGAAAAATTAAATAAACTTGGAATAGATACAATATTAGATGATAGAAGAGAATCTATAGGAGTTAAATTTAATGATATGGATTTAATAGGTATTCCAATTAGAATTACTGTTGGAAAGAATTATAAAAATAATCAAGTTGAATTTAAACTTAGAAATGAAAAGAATAGTAAATTGATAAAAACAGAAGCTGTTATAGAAAAGATACAAACAACTATAGAAAAATATAGTAATATTTATTAGGAGGGAATAATGAAAAACAAAGAGGGTTTTACTTTAGTTGAATTACTTGCAGTTATTGCAATATTAGCAATACTTGTTATAATTGCTTTACCAAATATTGTTGGTATGTTTAATGGCGCTAAAAAGAATTTGTTTTTAACTGAAGCAAAAACTTTATTTAAAGAAACAAGCAATAAATTTATAAGTGGTAGTATGAGTGGAAGTAATTCAAAAAATGTCTATTGCAAAAGTTTAAAGGATGAAAATAATCCTTTAGATGTTACAACAAGCAATACATATTATTATATTGAAACTAATAGTACTGGGAAAATAACAAAGTTTATTATATGGAATAATAGTAATTATTTGATTAAAAAAACAGGAGATGACATTAAGATTAATGATTTGGACAGTGTTTCTGAGGGAGAAGATAGTCTTAAAGAAATTACATGTGTAAATGTGTTAAATAAATTAGAATTAGAAGAAAATAAAACATTGGATAAAAATGTTAATGATTTAACTAATACAACATGGATTTTAAATGATAATGGTTATAATTTTTCTTTGGTTGGGTCTTCTTCTACTTCAAATAAATTATCTGATTTACCTAAGGTTTATATTAATTTTATTTCTAATGGAATAAATTATACAGGTATTGATTCAATTTATTTACCTTTTTCTTCTCCAATTAATACTGTTTCTGGTTTAATTGGTGTTAGTAAAATTGATTTTCCATTTGGTGATACAATAGATATGAATAGTGGTGCTATTGTATATGTTATATCCGATAGTGAAGGTGCTTTTGTTCCATATTATTCAAATAAATGGATTAATAATAACTATAAAACAATAAATATTACTGGTGGTGAAGATGCTAATAATACTGTTGTAATTGATTGGTTTAAAAATCATGGAGAAAGAATAAAATAAAATTATTTGTTGATATTTAATAATATTAGTGATAAAATACATATATCTTTTGTGAAGAAGTAGTAGTGAAAAGTTATTTTTATTAGAGAGTTGATTGTAGGTGAAAGTTCAACAAAAAATAATTTCATGAATTCACCTTCATGATAAAAGAACGTAATTTGGCGTTAACAAATTTAAAGTGCATAGAATTCTATGAATCAAGGTGGTACCGTGGATTAATTCACCCTTGAATTATAGAATTTTTTATTTAGGAGGAAAATATGATAGAAAAGCTTGATAGTATTTTAAAAGAAGCAATTAGTGAAATTGATAGTTGTTCTAACGTTCAAGAAGTTAATAATGCTAAAAGTAAATACATGGGTAAGAAAAGTGCTTTTACTGAAATTATGGCTGGAATGGGTAGTTTAAGTCCTGAAGAAAAGAAAAGTGTTGGACAAAAATCTAATGAAGTTAGAAATTCTATTAATGAAGCACTTGAGAAAAAACTTAAAGATATTAAAGATAGTGAGTTAAATGCAAAATTAGAGAGTGATAAAATTGATTTAACCCTACCTAGTAAGAAAAAGAAAAGAGGAAGTAAACATCCTTTGACTATGGTTCGTGAGGAGATTGAAGACTTATTTATATCTATGGGATATGATGTAGTTAGTGGACCTGAAGTAGAAACTGTTGAAAATTGTTTTGATATGTTAAATGCTCCAAAGTCACATCCTTCAAGAGATCCAGAAGATACATTTTATATAGATGATGAAATTATTCTTAGAACTCAAACAAGTACTATGCAAGTAAGAAGTATGCTTGCTAATACTGAAAAGAAACCATTTAAATTAATATGTCCTGGTAAAACATATAGAAGAGATAGTGATGATGCTACTCATTCACATCAATTTAGTCAAATAGAAGGATTAGTAGTTGGTTATGATATTTCATTAACTGATTTAAAAGGAACATTAGAAACATTTGCTAAAAAGATGTTTGGTAATGATAGAGAGATTCGTTTTAGAGCAAGTTATTTCCCATTTACTGAACCAAGTTATGAAGTTGATGTATCATGCTTTAAATGTGGTGGTAAAGGATGTAATATATGTAAGAATTTAGGTTGGATAGAAATTCTTGGTTGTGGAATGGTTCATCCTAATGTACTTGATAATTGTGGATTTGATTCTAAAAAATATCAAGGATTTGCATTTGGTGTAGGAATAGAGAGAGTTGCTATGCTTAAATATGGAATAACTAGTATTAGAGATTTATATACTAATGATTATAGATTCTTAAAGAACTTTAATAGAAGGGAGATGTAATATATGTTACTTAGTCGTAAATTTGTTAATGATTATACTAATTTAGAAAAAATAGATATTAATGAATATGCTAATAGTATGTTAAAACTTGGAAATGAATATGATAGTATTACACCTTTAGTTAAAGCTAATAAGTTAGTTATTGGTGAAGTATTAGAATGTGATCCTCATCCTGAAAGTGATCACTTACATGTATGTAGAGTTGATATTAAAAGTGAAGTATTAAATATTATATGTGGTGCTCCTAATGTTAGAGCTGGAATTAAAGTTATTGTTGCTTTAGATGGAGCAGAATTACCTGGTGGAACTATTAAAAAGACAAATATACTTGGTTATGAATCTAATGGTATGATTTGTTCTTTAGCTGAACTTGGTGTTGATAGTAAATACTTAAGCGAAGAAGATATTAATGGTATTCATGAATTAGATGAATTTGCTATTGTTGGAGATGATCCAATTAAATATTTAGAGTTAGATGATACTATTATTGATTTTGAATTAACTGCTAATAGAGCGGATTTATTAAGTATGTTAGGACTTGCTTATGAAAGTGCTATTGTAACTGGTGAAAGTGTTAAATTACCTGATACTTCTTATAATGAAATTAAAGAAAATATAAAAGATAAATTAACTTTAAAAGTTGATACTGATAATGTTTATACTTTCTTATTAAAGAGAGTTAATGATATTAAAATAGAAGAAAGTCCTGCATTTATTAAAAATAGATTAATGGCTTGTGGTATTAGACCTATTAATAATATTGTTGATATTTCTAACTATGTTATGTTAGAAACTGGACAACCATTACATTTCTATGATGCTGATAAATTAGGTGATATTATTGGTGCTAGAAATGCTCTTGATGGAGAGAAGTTAGTTACTCTTGATAATAATGAGAGAATTTTAACTAGTGATGATATAGTTATATTTAATGGTAAAGAAGCTATTGGTTTAGCTGGAGTTATGGGTGGTCTTTCTACTGAAATAACAGATGAAACTAAGAATGTTGTTATTGAAAGTGCTATATTTAATCCAATGAATATTAGAAAAACTGCTAAGAAGTTACTTAGAAGTGAAGCTAGTATGAGATTTGAAAAAGGACTTGATGTTAATAGAACATATATGGCTTTAGATAGATCATGTCATATGTTAGAAAAATATGCTAATGGAAAAGTATTATCTGGAGTATTAGAATATAATACCTTAAGTAGAGATAATAAGGAAGTAGATATTACTCTTGAAAAGATTAATAGAGTTCTTGGATTTAATTTATCTGTTAGTGATGTAGAAGAAGTATTTAAGAAATTAAATTTCTCTGATTATATTGTTAAAGGTGAAAAATTCAAAGTAAGTGTTCCTACTCGTAGAGTTGATGTATCAATTGTTGAAGATTTAATTGAAGAAATTGGTAGAGTATATGGACTTGATAATATTGAAAGTACATATCCAGTATTTGAATTAACTCCTGGTAAATATGATAATAGACAAAGAATAGTTAGAGATGAAATGATTAGTTTAGGTTTAAATGAAGTTCTTACATATTCTTTAATTAGTGAAGAAGATGTATTTAAATTTACTAATGATGAATTTGGTCTAATTAAAGTATCTAGTCCTTTAGTTGAGAATAGAAGTGTATTAAGACATAGTTTAATTACATCTTTATTAGATGTTTATAATTATAATAAAGCTAGAGGTATGAAAGATGCATCTATATTTGAAATTGGTAAAGGATTTAGTTTAATCAATGGAGAATATATTGAAGAAAACATGTTATCTGCTTTAATGAGTGGAGTTTATACTGAAGGATTAGAAAAAGAAAAGTATGATTTTTATACTGTTAAAGGTATAGTTGAAGATTTACTTGATTATTTAGGATATGAGAATAGATATTCATTTATAGTTAAAGAATTACCTGAAGAAATGCATCCAACTAAGAGTGTTTATATAAATGTTTCTGGAAAGATTGTTGGTTTCTTTGGACAAGTTCATCCAAGAGTATCAAAAGAAGAAATATATGTTTTAGAAATTAATTTAGATACTTTATTTGATATTAAGACTGGTAGAATTAAATATAAAGATATTCCAAAATATCCAGGTATATCTAAAGATTTAGCATTTGTATTATCAAAAGATATAAATAGTGGAGATGTTATTACTACTATTAGACAAGCTGGTGGTAAATTACTTAAGAGTACTGAAGTATTTGATTATTATGAAGGAGAAAATATAGGAAAAGATAAGAAATCTATCGCATATAACTTATATTTTGAAGATAGTAGTAAGACTTTAAGTGAGTCAGAAGTTAATCCAATATTTAATAAAATTATAGAAAATGTTATTAAGAAACATAATGCTATATTGAGAGATAAATAATTATATTTAAGAGAATCTAATAAAAAATAGATTCTCTTTTATTTTGGGTTATATAAATATTCAAAAATAAATTAAATTAATAATATATAGTGAGGTGATAAAATGAAAATAGAATTAATAAAAGCACTATTAATCATCGCCTCCGCTTCTGGAATTATAAGTAGTGCTTTTGTACAAAAATTTAAAAGTATTTCTTTGATAAAATGTAGTTCTTGTCTAATTTACATATCATTTACAATATCAATGATATTTGGTGTTGTATTTACACTTTCCTTTACTAACTATACAATTATAGATTCTTTATGGGTAGGATTGTTTAGTTTTTTGGAAGCGGATACACTTTATAAAGCTTTTGAGGATAAAATATTTGCTTCTTATTCAAGTATAAATAATATTACTGAAATTAAGAGGGACTAAGATGATTAAATTAATATTTCCATGTGATTATGTTGGGATAACTCAAGGATTTAAAAGTTCTCATAAAGCAATTGATATGGGATGGAGTACTAAAGATGGAGGACCAAATCATGTAATTTATGCTCCATATGATGGAGTAGTAACTTATGTGAAAGATAGTATTAAAGGCAATGATAAATCTAAAAAGACTTATGGTAATTATATAAAAATAAATCATGGTAATGGACTTGTTACATTAATGGCTCATTTAAAATATGATACGATTAGTGTAAAGCTTGGTGACAAGGTAAAACAAGGACAAAAAATTGGAATTATGGGTAATACTGGGTATTCATTTGGTGTACACTGTCATTATGAAGTTATACTTAATGGTGAAAGATTAAATCCTTTAAAATATACTTACTTTACAGATAGACATAAAGTTGGTAAAAATACACTATCTAAATATAAACCTATGAAATTAGAAAGTGAGGGAAATACTTCTATGGATGAAAATATTAAAGATGAAGAAGTAAAGAAAGAAGACTTAGCAAAAGATGAACAACAACAAGTAGAATCTCAACAAAGAGTCTTAGAAGAAATAGAAAATAAGAAAAATCAATTAATAACTGAAGGAGTAAATGATGCCGTAACTTATACTGATCAAGTAGGAGCATATAAATACTCTAAAGATATAGTTATTCCTTATAACAATCAAAAGTTAAATACTGATAATATGTCAATGTTTAATATAGTTGCATATGCTAGTGCATTTGGTGATGGTGCGAATGAAATAAATAGCAGTGATTCTCAAGTACAAAAGCGTATGGAAAAAGATGCTAGTGCAAATAAAATAACAAGTGAAATTGAATCATTATCAGCTGAAGCTAAACAATATTTGCAAAACCAATATGGTAGTAATTGGCGTGAACAATTTATAAATGAATCATACAAAGATGGATTTAGTAAACAAGTTGATGGTTCATTAAGAGAAGCAAGAGCAATGGGAGCTAAAGTAAGAGAAACAGCAGAAAATGAATATAAGAAAGCTCAAGAGGAAGCAAACAAATCAAATGAAGTTGTTACTCCAGCTGAACCAACTCCTTCTATCCCACCAAAAGATGATCCAAATCTAAATCCAGATCATAAAGCAGATGATGAAATTCCATATGTACCATCTACAACAAAAGAAGAAGCTTATTATCTTACAGAAGATCAATGGGAAGCAGCATATGGTAATACAGCAACTGCAGAAGAGACTGTTGGTAAAAC
>OJAW01000121.1_pt1 | contig 60946 bp, 53 predicted proteins | sample 1589151 | NCBI WGS metagenome assembly OJAW01 (sample SAMN03283290) | human gut metagenome | biome: human-associated habitat; material: feces | host: Homo sapiens | place: Peru | collected 2012
CCAGACAAAAGGCAATCCGGGATTCAGAAACTTCCATCTCCGCGGGAAAGCAAAAGCCGGGACTGAATGGGGATTGCTGATGATTGGATATGATTTCAAGCAGCTGGTTCGATTAATGAATGCCTAAAGAAAAAAAGGCTGCCCTTTGTTGAAAAAATCTTCAGCTTTAAGGACAGCTCCATTTCTTTTCTATCTAAAAATTTAAAAGCTCTATTTTAAAGCCGCGCTTATGCGTTCCAAAACCTTCTTGCGATCCAAAGGTTTGACAATATAATTTTTTGCACCGCTAAGAAGAGATTTTTTTACAAGCTCTTCTTTTCCAAGCGCACTGACCATTACAACCTTGGCATTTTTGTCAAAGGCAATAATCTGCTCAAGGGCTGTAATTCCGTCCATGCGAGGCATTGTTATATCCATAGTTACTAAGTCAACATTCGGACAAAGCTCTTTATATTTATCAACGCCTTCTTTTCCGTCCTGAGCTGTAGCAACAATTTCATAGCCATCACTAGAAAGAATCTGAGTGAGCTGTTTTGCAACAAACATAGAATCGTCTACAACTAGCACACGGTACTTTGTTCCGTCAAGTTTTTCACCTTCAGGCGGACGCTCATTAATAGATGGAAAATCCTGTTTTGTTTTCATTCTAAACTCCTTATATTATGTGCGCTCGCGAATTGCGACGTTAACTTCAATTTTGCCATAGTCAGTAATAAGAGGAACAATAAGAGCTTCTACATTGTCTGTTGTTCCGCCCAATGCCGCTATTTCCATTTTTTCACCTGCGAACAAGGCAGGAGGCGTAAGGTCAAATTTAAAACCAAGGTCATGCAATTTTGTAACAGACTGCGCTGTAATCAAATTTGCAAGCTCGCTGATAGTAGCCTTTGCCAAGTCGTCAAAAGCCGGCAATTTTTCCTCATTCATCTTGGAAGCAATATTCAATGCAGTTTCAAAAGTCATGTCAAAAAGAACACGGCCTTCAACATCTCCTGCAAGACCAACAAGAGCCGCAACACCCATTACAGGCATAGCAGTTGACTTCAAATACAAGTCGCCTCTTTTTACTTCTGCCCCGCCCAAAACTTCTTTTAAAACACGGTAAGAAGTTTCGACAAATGGATTAATATACTCTACTCTCATTAATAACCCCCTGAAAAAAACATATTTTCTAGTCTATTTTTTATATACTGAAATATTTTCTGACGCATTTACTTTGTTCCAGCCTGGAATCTGAATATTTTCATTATCTCCAACAATTATAACACCATTGCCTTTAGTTTTTTCACTAAATTCAGACAAAAGCGTATTTCTTGAAGCATCGGGCAAGAACGCAAGCAAATCCCTTGCAAACACAATATCTATAGGAGGAAGATTATTTGTGTTTACGCAGTCATGGTATTCAAACATTATAGAATCTTTTATGTCCTTGTTGAACGCATATTCACCGCTTACAGTCCGAACAGTATAAGGCTGATACCAACTGTTGCTAGCTTCATCCGAAAGCGTCATAAGAGGAGCATTTGAAACGCTAAGCAAATCAATATCATGACCGTAAATTCTAATTTTTGCAGACGGATATTTTTTTCTTAATATGCACGCCAAAGAATAAGACTCGTAGCCTTTTCCGCATCCCGGATTCCAAACAACAATATTTTTTGCGCTGTTGTCAGGAAGCATTTTTTCCAGCTCATCTGCGTATTCTTCTGTCCACCAGTTTCCATTGCATTTTGAATAGAAAGAATTTAAGAACAAATCCGCATCAGTTTCATTTTGAAGCTGAGTTTTTCCTTCGCCACGCTCATTGCACCATTCTGAATATCTTTTTTCAGTCCAATCCTTTGTAATCTCGCTTACATAGAATTTCTTGAAATTTTTAAGTGAATCAGCTATGAAATTCAAATCCTGAACAGAATTTTTTTCTTTTTCAGCAGGCTTTTCAATCTCAGGAACAGACTTTTCAGGAGAAGCCGCAGATTCTGCGAGTTCAGCTTCCTGCCGCAATTTTGCCTGATTTTGGGCAGTTTCCGCAAGTTCTTTTTCTTCTTCTGGAGTTCTGTGACCAAAAATTCTGTCAATGTCCAAAAGAACATAAAGATTGTTTTCGGATTCAACAACGCCGTAAATATACTTTATGTTTATGTCGCCAAACAAAGGATGCGGTGGCTGAATGGAACTTTTCTGAATTCCAACAACCTTGTCAATTTCGTCAACTACAATTCCAAATGTCTGCTCGCCAACTGAAACAATCAGCAAATTCTCAAGATAATCATCATCATGCTCATGAACTTCGCTGTTGAAGAAAAGGCGCAAATCAATAATCGGAATAATATCGCCACGCAAATTGTAGACACCACGGACAAAAGGAAGAGCATTCGGAACATAAGTAAAACGTCCGGCTTTTGCAATTTCCTTTACCTTCATAATATCTATGGCATAATCTTTTCCAGACAAAGAAAACGTAACCATTTTGAAATCTACAACTGTAATCTTGTTTTTTTCTTCTGCAAGTTGTTCCGAAGACAAGCCTTCAGCCCTGTCCATTGTATTTGCAAGCACACTAAGTTTTTCTTGAATTGTCGCCATACACTAACCTCTTGCCGCAGCTGATTTTATAGCTTCTGCTTCACGTACTTGCTGAGCATCAAGCTCCTGCTTTACACCAAGCTCAAGAAGCTGGTTCACATCAATAATAAGAGAAACTGAACCGTCTCCAAGCACTGTCGCGCCAGCAATTCCTGGAGAAGAAGTAAACTGATCCTGAAGTGGTTTTATTACAACGTCCTCTTCGCCAATAAGAGCATCAACCATAACGCCGATTTTCTTTTCCTGAGAACCAACAATGACAATAAAGCAATATTCATCATTGTCTGTCTTGCGGATATTAAAGAGCCGTCCAAGACGCAGAATCGAAATAACTTCATTGCGCACATTCAAAACTTCATAGTTGTCAATTGTATTTATTGTGTCAAGTTTTACACGCTGGCTTTCAATAACATTGGCAACCGGAATAGAGTAAACTTCTTTTCCAACACGAACCAAAAGTCCCTGAATAATTGCAAGCGTAAGCGGAAGTCTTATTGAAAACTTTGAGCCTTTTCCTCTTTCGCTTGTAACATTGATTGTTCCTTTTAGTTTTTCAACCATTGTCTTTACAACATCAAGACCTACACCGCGTCCAGAAACACTGCTGATTTTATCGCTTGTAGAAAATCCCGGAAGGAAAATAAGATTATAGGCGTCTTGATTTGAAAGAATTTTATTAGGGCTTATAAGACCTTTTTTAATCGCCTTTTCTCTGACTTTATCAACTTCAATTCCCGTGCCGTCATCTATTATGTCAATGACAATCATGTTGCCTTCATTTGCAGCGCGCAAAGTCAAAGTTCCAGTCTCGTTTTTTCCGATTGCCTTTCTTTGTTCCGGCGGCTCAATTCCGTGGTCAACAGAATTTCTTACACAATGCATAATCGGATCTAGCAAATCATCAACAACAGTTTTATCAAGTTCTGTATCTTCACCTTCAATAACAAGGTTGACTTTTCTGCCTAAATCACGGCTTAAATCACGGACAACGCGCGGAAATCTGTTGAAAATAGTTCCAATAGGAACCATTCGGATTTTCATAACGCCTTCCTGAAGTTCGCCTGTAATGCGTCCAAGATTCTGCGTTGTAGAACGGTATTTTGTAGAAGAAGACTTAAAGTCAGTTTCAAAAGCATCGAACCAAGAAGACATAGAGCCGAATTCTTCTGTCATCTTCTGCATGATTTCTTTCATTTGACCGCCGTTTTGAAGCTCTTCAATATACTTCGGCATACATTCCATAAGACGGCGATGCTTTTCTTTGAAAGAAAGATTCAAATTCTGAAGTTTTACCTGCAAGTCAGCCATGTGAAGTCCATTCTGGTTAAACGCGGCTTTTGTAATAACAGTTTCAGAAACAAGATTCATAAGATTGTCAACACGCTTTGAATCAACTCTTAAAATTGAAGACTGATTTACAGCATGACCAGCAGCAGGCTTTTTTGCAGGCTGCGCATTGTTCTGTACAGGCTCAGTTTTATTTTCTTTTGCCGGCGAAGCAACTGTAGTCTCCGCAGGTTCAGGCTGTTCTTCAGCAACAGGAGCAATCTGAACTTTTTCCTTCACAGGAGGCTGTTCAGCAATAGGAGCGGCAACAGCAGAAGAAGCACCAGAAACCGGCTGGGCATCAACAGCAAGAGTTACATCATCTAAGAAAGCCGCATCTTCAAGGGCAGAACCTTCATTTGCAGAAGAAACATAGTAAACAACCTGCGGATGAAATTCGTCCTCGTAAAGCTCTTCAAAATCAGGAACAGTCTTTAAAACAGTTCCGCAATTTTTTAGAGCCGCAAAAACCTGAATTCCACCAACGCTGTTCATTGGATTTGATTCATCAAAAGTGACATTTACAGACCAAAGTTTCTGGTCTTCTGGAACTGCATTTTTAAGTTCCGTATATTCATCATCAGACAACGGCGGAATAGGTGGCATTCCACTGGAAGTCTGAACCGCTGGCTTTGGCTCACTGGCAACTGGTTTTTCAGCAGGAGCAGCACCAAGCATTCCAGACGGAAGTTTTACGTGCGCGCTTTTTTTTGGAACTTTTGCCGGTATAAATGAATTGATTTTCTGGACAATAGGAGTTATATCTTCCTGATAAACAGAACCATTGCTTCTTGCGTCAAGCATAGCTTTTATAGTATCTATAGAAGACAATAAAACATCAACAATAGGTTCAGAAACTACAACAAGACCACTTCTAAGCGCATCAAGCAAATCCTCTACATCATGGCAGAATGTTGCAAGTTCATTCATTTCCACAGTAGCCGAGCCGCCTTTCAATGTATGCGCCGCCCGGAAAATTTCATCTATGGCATCATGATTTGAAGGGTCATTCTCTATTACAAGAATGTTGCTTTCAAGAGTCTCTACCTGCTGTTCAGCTTCCGAAAAAAAATCCTTTAGAAGCTCTTCATTATTGGCATCAAGATAATCACTCATAACGTATATTTTAATCGAATCTAATAAAAAATCAAGTAAAGTTTAATCTTTTTTATTAGAACATCTCAAAAAAATCCAATTGTTAAGTTTTTTTTTATTCTTCCGAAAATCAAAGGACGGAAAGTTTTTTCTTTATTTTTTTTCACTGAATTTTTCCGCACGGAGGACTAATTGAAACGATTTCTTTGCGCAGCCACCATTTCAATTTCAGCAGCTTTAAATTTATTTGCATTTGAAAGCCCGTATTTTAACGGATACACAGGATTTCTTTCCGGAATCCAAAACGAATACGACTCTGAAAGTTTTGATCCGGCTTTTACAGGAGAAACTTTTTTTGCAGGTCAGATTGACTTTGGCGGAAAACTTTTCCTAAGAGGCGAATTCTATGCCAAGGCAAACGACATTTTCAAATATGACTCTTTGAACGGAGACATTCCAAACTCATATCTTAGAGTTGAAGAACTGTCCGCAACATACACAGTCAATTCCGCGCACGCTTCTCATTATATAAGCCTTTACTACGGAAATTTTGAACCGGTCGGCTCGGATTTGTTTCTTCAGCGTCAGTTCGGAATAAAGCCAATCCGCTCTTCATTTACAGAAAGTTTCCGCGGACTTGCAGGAGCCAGTTACTACCCTCTTTACGCACAGGGAATCGGCTACACATTTCACCCGGAAGGAAATTTTGCGGCGGGAATAAATCTTTACAAGAACAAGGCGGCGGAAGATGAAAATCAGGATGACGTTCTGAATCTTGACTTGAGGCTTGCTTCTCTTGCTGGAATTTCAACAATAGATTTTTCAGCGGGACTTGCGCTTCCTTCCGAAGTAAACAGCGAAGACAATGACGCGCTCGTGTACATAAAAGAGCTCCAGCTTCACGGCGGATTGAATTTTCTTATAGGAAACAGAAACACAACTTCTCTTTTGATTCAGGGCGGTGTAAACAAATACATTTTGAGAAAAGGCAACAGCGATTCGGATTCAGATAAGATAGAAATGAAAGATATCTGGGCGTTTGTTGAGCCAAGAGCACAGGGAAAATACATTTCCATTGACACGTCTGGATTTATTTTTCCAGCGGAAGCGGCAGAAGACATGATTTTTCTTAGAAACATCATAAGAAGATACCCGGGAACAGAAAATGTTCTTGGAATGAATTTAAATATCCACACTGACAGGCTTTACGCAGGAGCAACACGGCTTTCTGTTGGAGCGCACACGACTTTTGCAGTTTCGCGTATTGATCCAGACGGAGATGACAAGCAAGAAAACAGCCTTTGTATTTCGCCTTATGCAGGAATTGAAATTCTTGGAGGAACACTGAACTCATCTGTTTCTGTAAATTTGCTGGATCTTAAAAGCGATCCGGAAAAAAGCTATTCAGCTACAATCGGATTTAAAACAAAATTCTAAAAGCTAAGCGATTTCTTCCAAGGAGTAGCCTATGCCGCGCGTAGTTCTTATCCGTGCGTTGACATTGAGCTGCTCCATTTTTTTTCTGATAAAGGAAATATAAACTTCAACATTATTATATTCCGCGGCACTGTTTCCACCCCAAATTTTTTCTATAATAAGCTCTTTTTTTACAACCTGATGCGGAAACTCAAACAAAAGTGTAAGAATCAAAAGTTCCTTCAAAGATATTTTCATAGATTCGCCGCTGGAATTTTGAATTTCGCATGAATTTTTATCCAGTAGAAAATTTCCTATTGAAACTGTGCTTGACTTGAATTCACCTTTTCTACGTGTAAGAGCTTTTATTCTTGCAAGAAATTCTTCAAAAGAAACAGGTCTCCTAATATAATCGTCCGCACCGGAATCAAGACCTTCAACAATTTCGTCAACAGAAGGATTCTCAGACATAAGAAGAACCGGAACAAAATTTTTTTTCGCGCGGAGAATTTTTACCACCTCAAGCCCGCTCATCTTTGGAAGAGCAGATCCAATAACAAGCGCATCATAAATTTCATAAGAGGCATATTCAATAATTTCTGTTCCAGTGTAAACTGTGTCAGTTCCAAAATGATTTTTTTGCAAGAACTCCGCCAAAGCCTGGGAATTTCTTACATTGTCATCGGCAAGTAAAATTCGCATAAAGTTTATTATAAGACAAATTTTCAGGAAACAAAAGGGCGAATATAAAAATTGTGATTTTAGTTTTAAAAACAAAAAAGCTGTCCAAAACAATTTATTTCAGACAGCCAAAAATGTTCTATAAAAAATTAAACAAGCTTGAATTTTTGCTCAACATAAGGCTCGCGTACAACCATTACAGAACAGTGCGCGCTTCCAATTATTTCGCTGTCTTGGGAAGAAATCACATCGCGTGAAAGTGAAGAAAGATGGTCAAGGTTTTTTGCACCGCCTAAAAGTATAAGATCAGCCTTAAATTCATCTGCGGCAGTAATAATTTCAGACCAAACAGCGCCTTTGCGAATTTCAGTTTCAATCTTTACACCTTTTGACTTTGCAAGATCTGTCACATAATCCAGATTTTTCTCACTGTCAGATTCCAGACTTTTTGCAATAGACTCGCCTTCCTGCGAAACCATAAATTTCTGCAAAGTAAGATACTTTATGGAAGCAATGTCTACAACACTCACAACTTTTACTGCGCACTTGTAGACTTTTGCCATAAGAATTGCGTACAAAACTGTATGAAGAGAAGAGCGGGAACCATTGTAGCCAACTACAACCCGCTGAAAAAGAGGTTTTATCATTTTTCACCCTGCCTTTTTTTTAAAGACTTCATAACGAAAACATTATCACGTTCCCGTTCCTCAAGAACACCTTCAATATACTTCACAGTTTCCTTGTCCTGCGGAATAACCGTTTTATCCAAAGCATTTACGCGGCGCTGGGTTTTCTTGACTTCAAGAGCAAGCCTCCAAGCGACAGTTCTTATGCTCGCCATTTTTGTCAGAAGCGTCAAAAGCTCAAAAAAATCCGCCATGACTTCATCGCTGTCTGCAAAAGTTCCCATAAAAGAAGAAAAAAGCCTTCTCTGCGGAAGATTCACATCGATTGTTGTAAAAGACATTCCTGCAATTACGGCCGGCTTTTTTGTAATTTCAAAGTTGTAGTCAATTCCGTGCGCAATCCGCTCAACACGGTCGCCGCCGACAGAAACAAGCATTTTTTTCAGCGCAGGATAGGCTTTCTGAACGCACTTGTCAATCTGATTTTCCAGAAGCTTAACCTGTTCAACAATCCGCATAAGCTCCATTACAAGAATCTCGCGCTTTTGCTCAAGCAAGTCGTAGCCTTCAGTGCTGATTGCCAGCTGCTCTTTTATCGCGAGAAGATTCGATTTTGTCGGAGCAATATTCAGTTTTGCCATAGTCAGTTCTCTAAAGCTTTTGGAAGATATTTGTCAATCATTTCATTCTTGATTCTGTAAAGCTCTTCACGCGGAAGAATACTAAGCATTTTCCAGCCCAAGTCAAGAGTCTGATCTATTGAGCGGTCTTCATATTCGCCTTGGGTAAAGAATTTCGCTTCAAGCTCATTTCCGAATTTCAAGTAGCACTGGTCAAGTTCTGAAAGCTCCTCTTCGCCAATAATAGAAGCAAGGTTTCTGATTGATTTTACTTTACTGTAAGCGGCAAAAAGCTGACTTGAAACAGGCGCATGATCTTCACGTGTCATGCCTTCACCAATTCCGTCTTTCATAAGGCGGCTCAAGCTAGGAAGTCCTGATACCGGCGGATACATCCCCTTCTGGCTCATTTCGCGGTCAAGAACAATCTGACCTTCCGTGATATATCCTGTAAGGTCAGGAATCGGATGCGAAATATCATCGTTCGGCATAGAAAGAATAGGAATTTGTGTAATTGAACCTGTGCTTCCCTGAATTTTTCCTGCACGCTCATAAAGCTCAGCCAAATTTGAGTAAAGATAGCCCGGATAACCTTTTCTTCCAGGAACTTCACCGCGCGTTGTTGAAATTTCACGCAAGGCTTCGCAATAGTTTGTCATATCTGTCATAACAACAAGAACGTGCATATTGCATTCATAGGCAAGATATTCAGCGGCGGTAAGAGCGCATCTCGGAGTAATAATACGTTCAATGGAAGGCGCATCAGCCAGCGACTGGAACATTACAACTTTTGACAAAACTCCAGACTCTTCAAAAGTATGCTTAAAAAACTGCGCGACATCGTATTTTATTCCCATACCGGCAAAAACCATAACAAATTCTTCGTTGCTATTGAGAATTTTAGCCTGACGGATAATCTGGGCGGCAAGCTTGTTGTGCGGAAGTCCGTTTCCAGAGAAAATCGGAAGCTTTTGTCCGCGGATGAGCGTGTTCATTCCGTCAATTGAAGAAATTCCTGTCTGAATAAAATCGCGCGGATAAACACGTGCATAAGGATTTATCGGATTTCCGTTTACATTTACTTTTTTGTCGGAAATAATCTGCGGATAGCCATCTATAGGCTCGCCAAGTCCGTTGAAAATGCGTCCAAGAAGCCCTTTTCCAACACGCAGTTCCATTGGCTCTTCAAGGAATTCCACAGTTGTATTTTCCAAGTCAAGACCAGTTGTGCTTCCAAAAATCTGAACAATCGCAGTTTTTTCATTCAAATCTATAATGCGTCCAGTCTTTTTTTCACCGTTTTTATCGCGGACATAAACAACTTCGTCATAAGGGGAATTTTCACTGCGCTTTACAGCTACAATCGGTCCGTCAACAGAAGTCAGTCCTGTATATTCAATTCCTTTCATAGTGCAACATCCTTGCGGTACATTCTTTCAAGTTCCGCCATCTGATCGTCAAGGTGATTTTGAATAGTTGTAAGCTCGTCAAGCTTGTCGTTTGGAATTTCGCTTTTTGCCCTGATTATTTCATTTCGTACAGGAAGCTCGGTAACTTTCAAAAGCGGACAGCCGGATTTTATAACCTTTAGCGCTTTTTCATAGAAAGTCATCATAAGCAAAAGTATATTCACCTGTTTTTCAGGAACTGCATAGGCATCAATTGAATCAAAAGCATTCTGCTGCAAAAATCCGTTTTTAATCATTTCGCAGACAGTAAGAATAAGACGGTCGCTGTCCGGCAAAGCATCAGCTCCAATCAAGCGGACAATCTGCTGAAGACGCTGTTCACGCTTGAGCAAGTCCAAAGCCTGAACACGGATTGCAGACCATCGAGGATCAAATTTATCCCACCAGCCTTTAATTTCCGCGGCATATTCTGAATACGAATCAATCCAGCCAATAGCAGGATAATGGCGTGCATTTGCAAGCTCACGGTCCAACGCCCAGAAGCAGCGGATAAAACGCTTTGTATGCTGGGTTACAGGCTCAGAAAAGTCGCCGCCCGCAGGAGAAACAGCTCCAATAACAGAAACTGAGCCTTCTTTTCCGCAGAGAGAATTAACACGACCGGCACGCTCATAGAATTCAGCAAGGCGAGTCGGAAGATACGCAGGATAACCTTCCTCAGCAGGCATTTCCTCCATACGGCCGGAAATCTCACGCAAGGCTTCTGCCCAACGGCTAGTCGAGTCCGCCATAATTGCAACGTGCATTCCCATGTCGCGGTAATATTCGGCAAGCGTAATTCCAGAATAAAGCGAAACTTCGCGCGCCGCAACCGGCATATTTGAAGTGTTTGCAATCAAAATTGTGCGTTCCATAAGAGAACGTCCTGTACGAGGGTCTATCAAAGTCGGAAATTCAGTCAAAACATCGGTCATCTCGTTTCCACGCTCACCGCATCCAATGTAGACAATCAAATCCGCATCGCACCATTTTGCAATCGCGTGCTGGGTCATTGTTTTTCCAGTACCGAATCCGCCTGGAATTGCGGCAGTTCCGCCCTTTGAAAGCGGGAAGAAAACATCAATTACACGAAGACCTGTAACAAGCGGCTGGCTTACTTCGAGTTTCTGCGAAAAAGGACGAGGCTTGCGCAAAGGCCAGTACTGGCTCATCGAAATATTTTCACCAAGCTCTGTAGTAGCGATTGTCTCATCAATTGTATAAGAGCCCTTTCCGGCAAAAGTCTTTAGAACACGTCCGCGGATTGTCGGAGGAACCATTATCTTATGAACGATAGAACCAGTTTCCTGAACAGTTCCAAGAACCATTCCCGGAGCAATGGAAAAACCTTCGCACATTTCTTTTCCATCAGAAGGATGAGCGGCAGGAATAAATTCCCATTTCTTTTTATTATCGATAGGCTCTGTGCGCTGTCCAGGAAGCAGGAAAACTCCGCCGTCTTCATACATTTCTTTTAGCGGACGCTGAATTCCATCGTAAATTGTGCCTACAAGCCCAGGACCAAGTTTAAGTGAAAGAGGTCGCTCGCTAGAAACAACCTGCTCGCCAACGTGCATTCCAGTAACATCTTCGTAAACCTGAATTGTAGCTTTTCCTTCACTCTGGCGGATTATTTCACCAATAAGCTTCTTTTCACCAACATCAACAACATCGTAAAGTCCACATTTTTCAAGACCTTCAGCATAGACTATAGGACCTGAAATTCGGGTTATTTTTCCAGTAATCATTCAGGCAACCTCCCGCCAAAAAGAGTCTGTGCAAGAACTCCTCTTTTTTCGTCTAAAATTTCCTTTATTTTTTCATCAAGCGTCAAACGGCAAGTAACAGAACCGTCCAAAGACTTCAATATAATTCCTTCCTTTAGATTGAATCCTTCAAGACTTTCGCGGGAAACAAGTTGAACGTCTCCAGCCTCGCACGAAGAAAGATTCTGCGGAAAAACTTCTTTCAGCATAGATTCAGCATCAGAAAGATTGAATCCAACAACAACTGCTGAAATTTTCTTTTCCTGAATTGCTTTTTTTGCACGCTCACAAAGACTTTGTATAACAAGAAGACGCTTTTTGTCTCCGATAGATTCAAAATACTTATTCATAGCTTCTATAATAGAGCCATAAATGAAAGAAACCAGATAACGCTGCTTTTCAAGAGGAAGCGACGCATTTATATTTTTTTCATAAACAGCAATTCCTTCCGCGGAGATTTTTTCTGCGTCTGACTTCGCCTTTACAATGCGGGCTTGAACTCCGTCAATGAGCTGCTTTGCGCTTTCGTCCGCTTTTGCAAGAATTTTTTCTGCTTTTTTTACACTGTCAGAACGAATTTCTTTGTCCAGAACTTCCGTTGAACGTAATTCTTCCATAAAAAGTCTTCCTTGTATGGTTTCGGTATGAACCTTCCGCACAAAATGATTAGTTTTATAAGCCCCCTAAAATTCAGAGCAAGGGCAGTTCTTTCTGCATACATAAAGCCTTGCAACTGGATTTTTTTAGTTTTGCTTAAAATCCAAAATCGATGAATAAAAATTAAACTTGAATTCCAACTGCTTCCCGGATTGAATCAGTAAGAGTTTTTCTTCCCTGAATGTGTCCCTGAAGCCCAGGAATTTCCACAATAAGAGGAGCTTTTCCGTGCATCTGCCAAGACTGAATTTCCTTGGACAGCATATCGGCTATGTCTTCCGTAAGAATAAGAACCTTTGGTATGTCACCAATGGAGCCTACGGAAGAATTTTGTCCGGTTGCCTTGTTAAAAGCATCAAAAGCTTCCTGTCTGTTAGAAACAGCCTTGCCTTTTACGCCCGCAAGCATAAAGCCAAGAATCAGTTCCCGTTCTCCAATTACAAAATATTCCATGATTATGCTTTTATGCCAGACTGAATTTTAAGAAGATAGAAGTACCTAAAATTCAGTCTTCAGCAAAAAATTCTATTACATTATCATAATGAACAAAGCAACAAGGAATCCCCAAAGACAAATACCTTCAGCAAGACCTACAAAAGGAAGCGCCTTTCCTGAAAGCTCTGCGTTTTCGCTCATTGCGCCCATAGCAGCTGAACCGATTTTTCCAACAGCAGAACCACCGCCAATACAAGCGATTCCAACAGCAAGAGCAGCAGCTACATATTTTATAGCCCCAGAATTAGAAGCCGCCTGTTCTACAGCCTGCTCTTCAGGAACAGAAGAAGCCTGCGCAAAAACGCCAGCAACAGCAACCAAAAGCATCATTGAGAGAGCAACCAAAAATTTCTTGTTCATAATAAAAACCTCTTGTTCTAAAAATTCTATAAATAAACTGCAAAAAGCAGCTGTCCACAAATTAAACTGTCTCTTTATAAACAAAAGAGAACGGCTTGAATTCCCGTCCTGTCTCGCTAAAGAATTTCGAGAAGAACTCGTAATACTGAAGACGCACAACCTGAATTGCAACAATCATTCCTTCAAGAACTACAACAATAGCATTTCCCAAAATGGCTACAGCAATTCCGCCTGCGCCAGGGGCAAGCTCAACAAAAGTATTGATAATATATCCCAAAACTGCGTGGGCAAGAGCAAATGCGCCTACACGGACAAAGCTCACTGTATTTGAAAGATAAGAAGAAATGACTTCTATAATTTCAACTACAGCGCCAATAACTGCGCTAAAAAGGCCGTTTTCCAAAATAGGACGCTCGCCGTCAACAAGTCTCTGGAATATTTCGGAGCAAGCCGTCAAAAACAGCGAAACAGATATAATAACCCAGTCATAAGCAGCAGGTGTATGCTTAAACAGCGCAACTCTAACCGCAAAGATAATCACATACCAGAAGAAAACCGCTCCTGAAATTCCAGTTTTTCCAAACAAAGCTTTTCCAATACGACGCAAAGAAAACTGATTTATTATATTTATTATAAGTCCGCAGCTGTTGATTATAAATCCTATTGAAATCGTAAAGCCAAAGAACGCAAACATTCTAGTTATAGAAGCAGGATCGCTTGAAGGCATCATGTGCAGAATCGGAGCGTGCGGAGTTCCAAAAAGTCCTGTAACCCACAAGGCGAACGGACGCAACAAAGTTTCATTTGCAAAAAACTCGCCGGTAAGAAGTCCCATAATCGTACTGCTTATTCCTATGCAGCAAAAAATTCCGCCGAACTTTTCCCAGCCTGAAATCTTGATTTTTTTGAGGCAGCAAAGAATTCCTATTATAAGGAAGCACAATCCCTGACCAGCATCCCCAAACATAATTCCAAAAAGAACCGTAAAGAACAAAGCCACAAACGGAGTCGGATCAATAGTTCCATACAAAGGCGAGCCATAGCTGAAAATCATGCGCTCAAAGTTTGAAACAATTTTTCCATGCTTAACCTGAACCGGAACCTTTTCCTGTCCGGAAATAACAGACGGAACTTCAGTTGGCAAAAATTCACGGATTCCAGCTCGGCTTTGTGTAAGCTCGTCTAAATCTTTCATTACTTTTCTAATAAGAAAAGCCGGAATCCAACCTGTTATTCTATATACAAATTCCGTGGACTCAAGAGAATTTTCCACAGAATAAATTTGGCTTCCAATTGAATAAATCTGCAAAAGCCTGTAAAGCTCGTCCTTGTGAGTTTCCGCAAAATTACGGCGTTCAGTCTGAATTTCCTCAAGGGCAGCGGCAGCTTCTGTTTTATTACGCTCCAAAGTAAGAAGAACCTCATCAGGAATTCCTTTAAAATCCTTTGGAACCTGAAGTTCTGTAAATCCGGCCTCCTTAAGTTCTCCGTCCAAGGCAAAGCGGGCTTTTTTTGACGAAGCGGCAAGAATTCTTGAATCATCATCGCCAAGTTTTACAATAATTCCACGTGAGCCAAGCCGAGCCTTTAAATCATCAATTTTTTCAGGATCTATTTTTCCGATTCTCAAAGTAAGAAAAGAAAGCGACTCAAGATCTGAATAAGAAACTTTCAGATTTGCAAAAGCCAAAGCCTCTTTATATGCGGAAACTGCCCTTTTTTCTTCATCAGCGGCAGTAAGTTCTTTTTTGTGAATATCTTCAACTGAATCAATAATTTTTGTCGCACTTTCAAAATCTGCGTCAGAAGGAAGCGGAACAGAAACTTTATATCCGTCCAAAGCAGGCAAATCCAAAGCCGCCCTAACCTGCTGAAGCCGCTCAAAAACAGAAGCATCCGGGTTAAGTCTTTTTGCAGAGTCGGAAGAATCAGAGGCAAATTCCTGCTGGAACTGAAATTCGCCCAGTTCGCCAAGGTATTTAAGAACAGAATGTATGTCTTCCCGCAAAACCATAAGCTCAATAAGACGCATTGTGGTTGTTCTAGCCATTTATTACCTCCAAGGCTCCAGTCATCTGCATAGCCTGCGATGAATCTATACTAAGCCGCAGACTTTCAGAAGCCGTGCGGATATTGTCAAGTTCGTTTCTTTTTATAATAAACCAGCAGACAATCGGGCAAGCCGTAAACGGATATTTATGGAAAAGTTTGTACGCTTTTTTTACATAAAGACTTTTATACGAATTAGAAATCCATCTAGGATCTATTGTCCATACAACGCCTTCTTCATGCGGATTCAAAAGCCTGCTGTATTTCCAGTTTTTCCAAGCATCGTAATTGTCCAGTTCCAAGTCCAGTGTCTTTATAGCCTCATAGGCAAGAGGATCTGAACTTTCCTTTTTTTCTGTTGAATAAGCCAAAAGCGGAATTATTTCTTCCCTTTGCATTTTATAGTAAAACCGAAGCCGGATTGCCCAGACAATATTGTCTATTCTGATTTTTTCACCAATCAGCTTAAGAATTTCCTCCCTGCAAGATGAATTAAGCTGCTTGGCTGCATTCCAAAGCGACATAATGTAATGGCAGTCAAGCTTGTAATTCGCCAAATGCTGCTCTGAAACAGGAGGAATACTATTATACCAGGAAAGCGGTCCGCCGGATGTAACCAAAGCAATGTCCGGCCATTTATCGTAATTTATTATATTAAAAGGAGATATCTTTTGTATATCAGGAATTTTCTTTTCTCCAAGCGAAAGTGAAGCAGAAATGTCCTTAAGATTTTCATAGTCAAAACTTCTAAGCAAAGTTAAAACAATGCTGTCCGGCTCTGAATAATTCCCAACAAGCTTCTTATAGTCATAAATAAAACGTTCAAAGGCTTCCTGCTCCAAGGCATGAGCCAAAAGAGTTTCTGGAACGACAGGAACTTCTTTCTTGAACAAAAAAGCCCACAATTCCTGCAATGTATGAAAAGAAAACAACTGCCTTGCGCGTTCCCCGACATAAGACCGGGCAAGCATACCGCTGGCCTTTGCATAAACATAAGAATCAGCGGCGGACTTATCCATTGCCATATCGCTCTCCTATGAAAAAAGAATTTTATCCATAAGAGCGTTAAAAGACGTATAATCCTTTTCGCTTGAATTCAAATTCTGTTTATACGATTCCAGGTCTGCGGAATGTTTTTTTTCTATAGTGGATTTTGTATCTTTTTCTTTCTGCTCAATTTCAGAAACAACAGCAGAATATTTTGTCTTGAATTCAGATTCAGCTTGAGCACGTGCAGCCGCGATTTTTTCATCTGCTCTTTTCTGCGCATCAAGCACTGTTGTAGAAGCTTCTTTTTCTACATCAAGAAGATGTGTAATAATATCAATTTCTTCAGCAGCCATTATGTACTCCAAATAAAAGGTTTACACTTATTCTATTGAGATTCAGCCTCGCATAAAGCATCGAATACTTCCTGCGGCGAAGTTTTTTCAAAAAGTTTCGTTATAAACAGAGGATCTTGCAGAACAACGGCAAGCTCTTTTAAAATCTCAAGAAGAATATTATTGTCGTTCGGACTGCACAAGAGCATAAATACAAGATTTACAGGAGAACCATCCAAGGCATCATAATCAATACCTTTGCGGCTTATTCCTATTGCTCCGACACAACCTTTTACAGAACTGCAAATTCCATGCGGAACAGCAACACCATGCATTATGCCAGTACTCATCTGAGCTTCACGTGCATGAAGAACAGACAGCGCATCGTCCCTACCTACTTCCGGGTGTTCAGAATGGATAACTTGCACCATTTCCTCAAAAAGCTCATCTTTATCTTCGCTTTCAAGGTTTACAATTATGCTTTTAGGAGAGAATATTTTTGAAAAAACCATATTACCATCCTTAACAATAGAGCCACCAAAAACAAGTAGCTTTATTTTTCAGCAGGGCTAAGCTCCTCTTGAAGCCAGCTTCCGTTATCCTCAGAAGAAGCCTGTTCTCCCTGAATTTCCTTTACCGTAGATGACAAGTCTTCTTTCGCAGGAGCTTTGTTTAAAAGTGAAATTCCAAAAGCAGTTACAAAGAACAATGCGGCAAGAACACCAGTTGTCTTTGTAAGAACACTCGCTGAGCGGGCACCAAAAGCTGTAGACTGTCCGCCGCCAAAAGCGCTTCCCATGCCATTATTTTCTTCATTCTGAACAAGAACAAGAAGAACTAAAAGCACACAGATAATTACAAACGCAATGAGAAGGATTGTTTTTAAAACAGCCATTTTTTACTCCAAACACCGGACATTTCCGGCAAAATTCATTTTTAGTTTCATTATAATAATGAAATATTTCCGTTAGGTCAATTAAGAATCATAAAAACAATAGATTCCAAGCAGCAAGTACAAAATTAATCATATAAAAAATAAATTATCCTTAAACTAACAGTTTCTTAATTGGAATTTTACAGTCGGCATTTATCTTTTTGTAAAACATAATCAACGAGGTTTTTATGAAAAGACAATTATTTTATGCGTTGGCTGCAATGGCGGCTTTTTTACCGTTTTCCTGTGCTTCAACATCAAAGGCAGGAGCAGATTCAACATCTCCGTTTGAAAAAGTCGGCTTGAACGGAAGCGAAGTTCCCTACACTGTTCTTGCAAAAACAAATGACGGCGTGGAAATTCAAAACGGCGGATATGGCTCAGACGCGTGCGCCCATCCAACGGATTCAAGTCTATTTTATTTAGTAACAGACCGCGGTCCGAACATCGATTTTAAGGGGAACAGAGGAAAAGGAAAAATGTTCCCGGTTTCTTCTTACGCTCCAAGAATCGGACTTTTCAAGATGAACAAAGACGGCTCAGTTTCGCTTGTAAAAGAAATCACACTGAAATCTCCTGACGGAAAAGAAATAACCGGTCTTCCAAACCCAAACGGAAAAGGCGCGACTGGAGAAATTGCCTACGACCTTGACGGAAACATTCTTGGAACAGACGAATACGGACTTGACAGCGAGGGAATCGTTGCGATGAAAGACGGAACTTTCTGGATTTCTGATGAATACGGTCCGCACATTGTCCACTACAACGCAGACGGAAAGCAGATTGAAAGAATAAGCCCGTTCGGAATGGACACAGGAAAAAGGCATCTTCCGGCAGTTCTTGCGCGCCGCCGGGCAAACCGCGGAATGGAAGGTCTTGCAATAACTCCGGACGAAAAAACTCTTGTAGGAATCATGCAGTCCACGCTTTTCAATCCTTCAAAGAAAGAAATTTCAAACAAGCAGCTTGTTCGCATTGTAACTTTTGACATAAAAACTGGCAGCACAAAGCAGTACGCTTATATTCAGAACAAGGAGACAGATTCCACCTGCGGAATTACGGCGCTTTCAAACACAGAATTTGTCGTAATTGAACGCGACGGAAAGTTTTCCGGCGAAAAAGAAGCCCATAAGTATCTTTTCAAAATTGACCTTAAAGACGCAACAGACATAACAGGAGAAAATCCTGAATCGAAAGAAGGACTTCTAATAAACGGAAAAACTCTTGAGCAGTGCACAACAGAAGAGATTGAGACCGCTGGAATTAAGCCTGTAAAAAAAGAATTCCTTGTTGACCTTGTGGAATATCTTCCGAACAAATATCCGCACGACAAGCTTGAAGGCCTTTGGATTTTGGACAGCAATACAATCGCCGTGGCAAACGACAACGACTTTGCAATAAATGTTGAAAATAACCAGCTTGTGCAGAAAAAACTCCCAGGAACAGGCAGAATTGATAACGATGTGATTTACGTGATAAAACTTCCAAGGAGCTTTAGGTAAGGTTTTTTAGAAAGATATTTGCTCTGGCTGCGGGCTACTTGGTTTTCAAGAACCGAGCTTGCGGCTGGAGATGACATAAAATGGTAATATGCCTAGTCCGTTGGGGAAAAAATAGTGACTTTATTTGGGGAACTTAGTGGAAAAATTTTTCCGTGTATTCGCAATATGGATAGTTTGTGCAGCCGATGAACCAGTGATTGTTTTTCTTGCCTTTTCTTTTTATCAGAAATCCGCCGCACGCAGGACATTTTTTTGAATTTGATAAAACTGTCGCGTCATGGACAGAATATTTGCATCTTGGAAAATTTGAGCAGCCGACAAAAGATTTTCCGTTATGCTCAACTTTTAAAAGATTTCCAGTTTTGCAAAGCGGACATTTTTCCTGACCTTCGTTTGCAGTCTGTCTGACAGAAATAAAGCATACTGACTTTGAAGCTGTAAATTCCTTGAAAAACGGGGAAGGATTTCTGTTGTCTGTAAGAATGAACGTCCTGTTTTTTGTGCGGGTAATGGCAACATAAAAAAGACGGCGTTCCTCAGCAAATTTAAAATCTTCAGTATTTGTGAGGACAAGATTCAAAACTTTGTCATCTGCAATTTGGTTCGGAAATCCAAGTTTGTCATTCTTAAAATTCAAGAGAATCACATTGTCAGCCTCAAGTCCTTTTGATTTATGGACTGACATAAAATCAATCTGAAGTTCGGGAATTGGAATATACTCAAGTTTTTGTTTTCTGTCTTTATAGGTCGAATGTCGAGTTTTTATAAAAATAGATACTAAACAGTTATTCCTATGCTAACACGGCAATCTTGCCAACGGATTATCAACCGACTTTTTTTCAGAAACATCACAAGCTCAAGCACGATAATGACAGTAAAATTTAAAACTCAAAATTGAACCTAATATTTAAGAATTCATATAGTCATTAAGCAAACTTTTTATGCTTGTAGCCTGTAGTCTTTTTATCGCTTTTTTTTCTATCTGGCGGATTCTTTCTCTTGAAACATTGTAATATTTTCCAACTTCTTCAAGCGTCATCTGTTTTAAATTATTAAGTCCGAACCGCATTTCTAACACTTTCCGTTCCCGCTCTGGCAATGTATGTAAAACTTCATTCAATTGCTCTTTTAATGATTCATAAATAATATCATCTTCAGTACGGACATCAAAAGCAAAATTTTCATACGAAATAGCCTCTAAATCAAGATAAGGTAAAAAATACATTCTTAATATCTGATTAATTTCTAGACAAAAATCATCAGATATAATCTCCATGCTTTCTTCTGGAGTTTTTCCTTTTGCAAGATATTTTGAAATTATTCCTAAAAGTTCAAAGGTTTTTTGTGAAAAATGAGCTGGCAAATCAAAAAAAGAGTTTTTTACGTTATACTTCCGCTGCATCTCACTTAATACTGAAAGAGAATAATAACTAGCAAATGAGTTTGGACTTGTTGCATCAAAACTTTTTATTGCCCGGATTAAACCTATTGTGCCGTTTTGAAAGGCCTCCTCAAAATCACAATAATTTTCCTTTGCAAAGTTATAAGAAATGCGTAAAACCCCACGCAAATACATTTCTGTCATTCTGTTGAAAGCATAAACGTTTCCGCCTTGGGCTTCCTGAATAAGATTTTTCCATTCGCGATGCTGTGGCGGCTTTATGTTCTTAATATGCTCCACAATAATTTTAAAGTTTGGATATTCTGCTAAAACCTTATCAAAAAAATCATCGTAATCAATTTGAGCTTTATCATAAATGTCTTCTTCCTCATAAATGATTTCACCTTTTTCCTCTGAAAACAAAACTTTCTTATCTATAAGGAACTGCATGACTTCGTCAGTTTCAAAGAAATCTAGATTATTGCCAACACAATAATCTGTAATTTCATTCTCAGACAAAAATCCATTTCTTTTATATTGAGAAAAAAGTTGATTTTGAATTTCAGCAACTGTCATTTTATGATGTTACTCTCTGGCGATTTGTTCTAGTTTTGCCAAAAAGTCTTGGCTTGAATCTTGTTCAGCCTTGTAACGTTCGTGAATTTCTGCAAGAAAATTATTGAGATTGCTAATATAATCATCTTCAGAAGACGGATTATCCTGCTCAATCAGCTTCTCATAAAGAACGTCAATTCCGCCAAGAAGATATTTTTCAAAGATTTCAAAATCTTCTTCCGCTGTTCCTTGCACTTCTCCATTGAAGGCTTTATTAACTCGTTCATTTAGAGAATATTTTTCCTTTTGTGCTGCGAGCATTACAAGTCTGTATGTAAAATACACATCATTATGGTGATTTGTAAATTGACCAGGAAATATTTTCGTAGTTTCATTTCCAGAGTCACTATTTGACATTCTGTTGTAAAGCATTCCTACAATTGGAGCCAAAACAAAAACATCGATATTGCGTTTAAACAGGCTGTTTCCAGACTGAGGAAATTTTGCTGTAAGTTTATTAACTTTTACTGCATGAGCTCCCTTGAATGAATATTCATTATTAAACATATCTACCTCGCTTCAATTCTAGTTTCCAGTTCATTTATTTTTACGAACTCGTATCTTTTTCCAATTTTTGCACTCATATTTTCTTCTGCGACTTCTGCATCTTTGTCATAGGAAAAGAAAATAACTTGCTCTGCAATTTTAGGAAGAGTTTCGCAAACATTTTTTACACGTTTCTTGTCAAAATTTGAAAGGGGGGCATCCATTACAAGTGGATATGGTTCTGATTGTAAAGACATATCAGAATTTCTATTTTTTGCATTTTCACGAGCCATTTTTATAACACCTGCAATAAAAGCAAAAATGACAGACATACTTTGCGCCGTTGAAGTTTCAATCATGCCGTTGTAACTTGCAAATTCATCAAGTTCAACTTTTATATTGTATTTTTCATCTACTTGCAATGAAAGTTTTCCGTTGTAGATATTCTTGAATATCTCATTGATATTTTCCTGAAGCCGTTCCCTTACTTCCTTTTCCCGTTTTGAATAGTCATCTTTTAACAGCTGATACATATATATTGCATAGGCTTTATACACTGCAATTTTCTTATTGCTGTCACTTTTTAAAGCCTGCTCATCAAGAGAAGATTGAGCTCTGCTTTGCTGTTCTATTTTTGCGCCTTTTTCTTCAAGCAAAGAAGACTTTTCCCCATTAAGCTTTACAATCTTTCTTTTGTTTTCTTCAAATTTTAGTTGCAAATCTGCCGAAGACTTAATATTTTTAAGCCGTTTTTCAATTTCTGAAATTTCCGAATTCAATTCTTCAAGTCCAGAATCTTTTTCTCTGATTTCTCTGTACTTTTTAACAATGGAATCTTCATAAAAATTTTCAGAGTCAGCAAGGCGCTGCTTTGCGCTTCCGCTAAAATCTGAAATAAAATTTCCAAGACTTTTAGGCGGAATAAATTTCAATAATTCATCAAAAGCTTCAAGTTCTTTTGAGTTTTCTTTTAAGCAAGTTCCGCAGATACAAAAGCCTCTTTGCTTTAGATAATCTATTGTTTTTGCAGTAATGTCAGGAATTCCTTTATCAAGACTATCCGTCTCAGCAAGTTCTGTTAAAACATCTCTGATAATTTTCCTTGAAAACCAAGATAAACCTTTGCTATTGAAAATGTCAACAAAACTAGAAATCGTATCACTTTTTTCTTTTTTTAATTTTTCAATAGAAACTTCATAACCTTTTTTCTCTTTTATAAGGTTTTCAGAATCTTTGTTTGCTTCCATTTCTTTAGAAAGTTCTTCCTGCTGTTTTTCAAGATTTGATACATCAGCATCGATTTCTCTGCTTCTTTCATCAATTCTATCAAGTTCTTTATTCAAAAAATCAATCTTATCTTGTAAATCTGCAATCTGGGAATTTGCTTTTGAATCAAAGTCTCTGTTGTAACTTTTTATCACAGAAGAACTTGCACGTCCATTTAAATGGTCGAGAGTGATTGTAAAGGCGGAAAGCCCCAATAATCGTTCTACAGCATCTTTGAATTCAGCACTCTTTCCATCATTTATTTCTTTGCTCATATTTTGTATTCGTTCACCGTCAAAGAAAAAATAATTAGAAAGCTCGGAAGGAAGTATTTCCTTTATTCTTAAATCAACTTCTCTTTGTTCAACAAATTTAGTATTTCCCTGTGGATTTCTATACTTGATTTTCAATTCAGAACTGTTCGGCGTATTCAGTTCTCCTGTCGCATTCGTTGTGTATTTTTGTTCCCGAGTTATTTCATATTGCGTATTGTTATGTATAAGCTGTAGTGAAACTCTTACAAAAGATTCTTTGTTTGGGCCTAGATTTTGAGAAATTTCCTTATTCAGCAAAATAGAATCTGTAAAAGTTGTTTTTCCATACAAACACCATCTGAATGCTTGAGCAAAAGTTGTTTTTCCGGCGCCATTTTCACCAAGAATAATCGTGATATTTTTCACATTGTCTTCTGAAAATTCTACAGACTGAAGGCCTTTAAACTGTCTAAAATTTTCGAGCGTGATTTTTTTTATAAGCATGCCACTTCCTCCGCAATTTTCTTTTTTATATCCTTAATCATTTCTGAATCGCCTTTTTCTTTTGTGGAAATATTCTTCTTTTCTGCAACCAAAATGGATGTAAGAATGTTTCTTGCCTTCTTAACATCAATTTCAATTCCGTCCACTACAACTTTTTCACTGCTCATTTTCAAAATCCTCCTTAAATATTAAATCCTTATCTGTAAGTTCATACAGTTTTTTTATTTCTTCAATTCTTTCCATTGCTGAAATCTCTGTCATGGAAAGACGTGCAAATTCTATTGCCCTAACCAGTTCATTTATAACCAAAGTCCTTCCTTTCTTTTTCTGTTCTTCTGTTTCGTAAATAACTTCTGTTAAAGGACGAGGAAGCGTTATAAAGTCGTAAATTTCTGCAAAATCTTTTCCGTCTGATTTTCTTAACACACGTCCACGCCGTTGAATGTACTCTTTCGGATTTGTTGTGCTTGCTAGAATGAAAGCTGTTTTTATAGCAGGAATATTCACTCCTTCGTCGAGACATTTTATTGCTATAAGCGCCTGTAGATTTTTTCCTTCTGAAAAGTCTTGTTTTATAACTGCGCGTTCCTGCATATTTTCTTTTGAAGTAAACTGAGCTACTTTCATTCCAAGAAGATTTCCAAGCAAATCTGTAACAACTTCTATTTGCCTTTTTCCTTCTGAAATTTCATCATCGTTAGAATCATCAAGTCCAGAATTTTCATCGAAAACTTTTGTAGCTCCGCAGTAAACAAGAATGTGATTATCATTTATATAAGGCATTATCTGTTCTTTTAAAGCGCCAATTTTATTTGCCGCTCCTGCGACAAGTCTTGCCCGTTGCAATGCAATTCGCTTGCCTTTTTCATTCAGCTTTAATTTTCCATTTTTTCCTTTTACAACGCACTTTGAAATTTCACGGGAATATTGTTCATAATAAACAAATTCATCATCTGTTAGTGAAACAACAACCGGATAGTATTTATATCTTGTGAGCTTTTTCTCTTTGATGGCTCGCTCAAGACCATATTCAATGCACTTTTTTCCAAAATAATCATAAAGTGATTGAGTCCCTTCTTTATCGCCATGCCGTTCCAATGTAGCGGAAAGTGCAAGACGATAAGAAAATTTATTGCTCAAAAGTTTTCTCAAATATTCCGCACCGAAATTATGAGCTTCATCAACAACAAGCAATGCGTTTCCATGCAGTTTAGAGATTTGGTTTTGAACAAATTCGGAAGAAAATGTAGCGTTTGTAGAAATAAAGCAAAAAAACGTTTTATTTTTTATCTCTAGATTAAAATCTTCCACAGCATATTTTAGCAATGATTTCCAGTTTTTCTGTTCTGAAGAACTATAGCCGATAATTGGTTTCATTCCGAATTTTTCAATATCTTCAACCCATTGTTCAACTAAATGCTGATAAGGACAAACTATGAAAACTGCAAGCCTGTCATTTAAAACTTCGCTCAACTTTGAAACCGCACCTAAACCTGTGAGCGTTTTGCCAGTTCCTGTTGCCATATCAAAGATGCCTTTGTAATTTTGTTTTTCCCATTCTGAAATCGCCTCGTTTTGATAATCAAAAAGAGTTATATCTGAAGGAATCCTTGGAATATTCATTTTGTTTTCAATTTCCCCATTCTTTATTTTTTCAATCTGTATTTTTTTCTTTTCTGAAATGAACTTGTTTTCGATCCCTTTTGAGAACGAACGACAGCCTATATTTGTCTTTAAAACTGTATAAATAAAGATTTTTCCCCAAGACTTACTGTTCTTCCATTTTTCATCAAACCAGAAGATATGACCTTTTACAGAAGTTCCGTTTTCAGGACGCACGACGACATTAGAAGAATTCATTTCTAAGTAATTCAACTCTGAATTATCTTCAAGTCCTTTCTTTGTAAAATTGGAACTTCCTACAATCGCGCAGGAATCATTTTTGCCCTTGAATATGTAGCAGTTTGCATGAAGAAAGCTAGAGTGATTAGAATCTTGATAAATGTGAATTTCAAACTTTGGATTTTCTCCAACACAATAGTTTAAGAGTAAAGAAATCGCATCCTCATAATCAGCAACAACAGGAATATTTTCCAAATGATACTTGATGTAACTAGCCGGATAATCATTTAAGTCAATTTCATCAGCATGGCTCAATTGATAATTCTGAACTTCCGGGTCTTTACCAAGCAGAAGTTTTATTTTTGTATCTGGCCGTTCAAGAAAATTATTGAGTTCCTCAAAAATAAGTGCAACAGATGGAATATCCCAATAACCGGTCGCTATATAAAACTCATTGTAATTTTCATCTAGCAACAAAGTTTTTATATATGAGCTAAGCTTGTAATTTTGAGAATTATCAATTAAAGGATTTTTGAATTTCTGTAACATTGATTTCTTCCCTACCTATTTTCCTCTATATACCCCATCGCCTTTTCCAGAGCGCGAAAATCCTCTTCGCCTGTAAAATATCCCACGCTGAAGCGCACTGTGCCTGCCGGAAATGTTCGGAGGAATTTGTGTGCGAGCGGAGAGCATTGAAGTCCTGTGCGCACGGCGATTTCCATTTCATCAAAAACGTTTCCGATGTCTTCCGCCGCATAGCCGTCAAAAACGGTGGAGACAACGCCGATACATTTTGTTTTTTCTGAAAATCTGTCCGCCGGGCCTGCTATCTTCACAAAGTCATACTGCCGCAGAATTTCCAGAAGGCGGCGGTGATTTTTTTCTTCGGCAGCGCGGATTTCGTCCTGATTCTGCAAGAACCATTGTGCCGCCGCATGAAGTCCTGCCACCGCGCAGACATTCTGGCTTCCCATCTCGTAGCGGCCCGGAATATTTTCGGGCATTTCCTGGTTCGCCGAATCAACGCCTGTTCCGCCAAAAAGAACCGGCTCCAGCGCGACATTACGGCTTTTTGCAAATCCGCCGATTCCGAACGGTCCGTACAAGGTCTTGTGCCCGGCAAAAACCGCAAAGTCAACCAGGTCGCTCGCCACATCCAAAGGGACAAGCCCTGCAGTCTGCGCCATGTCGGTCACGGTAAGCGCGCCATACTTTTTCGCAGCGGCAAAAATTTCAAGAACCGGCGAAACAAGTCCTATCACGTTGCTTGCATGGCTTACAATCACAATGTCCGGCGGAATTTCTGCAAACTGCGCGTTGATTTTTTCAATGTCGTATTCAAAATCAGGCGAGACAAAAAGCCGCCTTACACAAATCTTTCCGACCTTTTCAAAATGATGCAGAACGCGCGTTACCGAATTGTGCTCGAATGGCGAAATGTAAACGGTTTTCTTCTTTTCATCCGCAAGCAGCCCCTGAATCACCATGTTCAGCGCAACAGTCGCGCTCGGAGCAAAAATCACGTCCTTGTTCGGAGAGCAAAGAATCTTCTGGATAAAACCACGAGTTTCAAAAATTATCTTCGATGATTCTGCCGCCAATTTGTAGTGGCCGCGCCCCGCATTTCCTCCGTGCTTTCTGAAAAAAGAATCCATAAAAGAGTAAACACATTCAGGCTTCGGAAAGGTCGTCGCCGCATTGTCAAAATAAAAACTCATTTATTCTCCCCTAGCACAGTTTCTCCAGCAGGCTCACCAGAACCTGCCGCTTTTCTGCGTCCGTTACGGACTGCCCCATTTCCTCGATTGTCCGCCAGATTTCCTCTTCGAGTAACACCGCCCGGCGGGAACATTCAATCTTCTTGAAGGACTTTGATTTTGCGTTTTCTGTTCCGCTCTGGGCAAATCGGATCTCGTAATTGGCAGCGGAATTGTATTCACCAGCCGCTCCGTCAACGTTTGCAGCCGCTAGGTTTTCAGTATTATCAGCCAGGTACTGAGCCTGCCGAAGCGCCGACATATTTCTTTTATCCACTGAACGGTTATCAAAATCAAGAAGCGTTCTGTTCAGTTCTGAAAGCCGTTCAAAAAACATAGTCACGCTCTCATCGTTCCAGTCGTCAATAGAAAGGCCTGTAAGAACTTTTGACATTTCCATCACGATTTTTTTCTCATCGTTTCCGGCGAACTTGTAAATCCTCAAAAGCGAATGCGCTCCGTTTTCAAAAACGTGATTTTCCGTCTGAAGGTTCAATTTCTGGCAAAAATCCGCAATAAGATTTTTAAGCGACCTTTCTGCGTTCGTATCAAAAACATTTTTTATTTCTTCAACTATTTTTGATTCAAAATTATCCAGCACGGAATCAAAAAAAATTTTTGCATTTGCCACATTTTCAAAAAAATCAAAATCTTCCGTACTCTGCCCGTTGCCGAACACAAAAGGCAGCTTTTCAAAAAGAATTTCATTTGCTCCAAATCCGCCTGAGCGCAAAATGTTCAGGAACGCGGAATATTCTTTTTGAATGGCGGCAAATTTTATTTCAGCAAGCCCTGAGCCACCGCAATAAACCTTTTTCATCTGCTTTGTGTATTTTGGAAGCGAGCGGTACCAACGGAGCATCGCATTTATCAGGTACGAATATCCGTTCGCTTTTTTTTCCTCATCAATTACAAAGTCAGAAAAAAGTTTTTCCAATGCAAGAATATAATTTTCTTTTTCGTCGTTCCATTTTTGAATCCGAATTGTAAAGTCAGAAGGAGTTTCCGCAATTTCCGCCAAGTTCTGAGCATTCACAGGAACTTCAATTCCGTGTTTTTTTAGGACGATATTCTTTACGCGCTCACAAACCGCAACGGCAATGTAAACAGGAATCACACCACGCCTAAGTCCAATTCCATTCTCAGGTTTTACAAGAAGGTCAAAAAGCTTTTCAAAACTGGCTTCTGTTTTTTCCGCATTGGAAAGAAAACCGTTCATCACGCAAAAAAGATTCTTAAAGTTTTCGTCATTTTTTGTGTCTCCGGTCTTTGGCGACAGATTGAAGAATTTCTTTTCGGAATTTTTTTCAAGAATTCCCGTGTGGACAAGCGCGCTTTGCATAAACGAAACTTCCTGTCCGCTTCCGGAAAATCCCAGGTTGTTGAGCGGAAAATTCAACATCGCATCCATAAGTTTTGCACGGCTTTTTGTGGCCGCTCCGGTAAGGCAATTTTTGTTCAGCATCTCGTTGTTTATGACCGGTGTTCTGTAAAAAATCTCTCCACAGATTTGGGAAACCAGATTTGTAAGATCGGATTTTCTGTAAAGTTTCTTTTCCGCTCCAAGCGAGACGTAAAGCGCCAGTTTCCGCTCCGGCTGAATATACGAATGGACAATCTGTTTTACAACCTCGTACAAATCCTGATAAATTATGTCGTACTCGTCAAAGAGAACAGAATCAGAAGTATCATCAAAAGAAGACAGAAGCTCGTTTCTCAAAAAGGCGACAGAATCAAACCGGCGGAGCTTTTCAGAGAATTTTTCAACCGACTTTGAAAATATAAAGACAAGATTTTTTGTTTCGGAAGAGATTTTGCACGCCTTTTCTACAAGATTTTTTTCATCGTCCTGATTTTTTTCCGCGCTTTCAGAATCGTTAAAAACTGCAAAAACACAGCCGTCGGAATTGAAATTTTCAGCGGCATTTTTCCAATCCCCGCGTTCCATAAAATCGTTTTCAGAAATAAACGCAAAACGGAAGTAACGCGTCATCTTATTTTTAACGTTGTACGAAGTCGGATAAATAAATTTTTCCGTGTTGAAATTGTTCAGAATATCGACAATGCGAACCGACCTCCGCCGTTTTTCAACGCAGTCAGAAATCAAAGCTGGAATATTTGCGCCGGAATTAGCCTTGAGTTGAATATAATTGTTGTGAATGTTCAGATAAACAAAACCTTTTTCAGAAAGAGTCTTCACTGCGCCACGGATTTCTTCACGGGAATAACCTGCGTCATCATAAAGCTCAAAAAGAAAATTCAAATCCGGAGAAAGACGCTCAAACTGGTTAAGGCAGTAAATCAGCGAAAGACTTTTTATGATTTTTGATTCAATCGATTTTTTATCAAGCTGCCGCAGAATCGAAAGCGCCATAAAATAATGCTTTTTAATTTCGCTTGTGTAAGGCTCGTTCTGCATTTGGTTTTCAAAATAGTCAAAAAGAACGTCCGGCGTAAAAAGAATTATTTTTCCATCCGAAAGAAATTCATCCTCCGTTTTTTTAATCAGAGAAGCAAATCCGTTCTTGTCATTTCCGGAAAGGAAAGTAAAAAGAGTCCTCTCGTTCTGCGCAACTTTTTCAGAAAGCCGCGGCAAAATGTAGCTTGTAACCGGATGCAGCGGATAACAGCCAAAAAGAATCGTCTGTCCCACATCGCAATCAAGATTTGAAAAAAGCCGGAAGCTGCTTCCAAACCAAATATTCTTCAAATTTTCAAACTGAGCTTTGTTCTTTGAAGAGAATTTTTCCCATTCATCAGGATTTTTTATAATCGCCGCACGAATCAGGCTGTAGACTTCCGAATAATTATTGTAAAGGTGAATATGCCTGAACCGCTCAGAAACGCCTTTCCAGCCGTCAACTTTCTGCTTAGGAAGAATATCTATGTAGTTTTCAATTTCCTTGTGGCAAATCAAAAGCAAGTGAAGCTGATTTTTTCCGCTGCGGTCGCAACGCTCGGCAAAATCCTGAAGAAGTTTTGTATCTTTCACTGTCGCCTGCGCAATGCTTGATTCAAGATATTTCCCGAATTCATCATAAACTACAAAAATGCCATCGTAATTTCCGGTCTCGCAAAGTTTTTTGCAAACTTTTTCGTAGACTTCAACAACATCAAAACCGCTGAACGGATTAAATTCGCTTCCCGAAGTAAGCGACGGATAAAGTTTTTCAAATTCCGCAAAAAAATCTGAATTATACGTTAAAAGCTGCCGCTTGAATTCCCCGGATTTTACGGAAGCCAGATTATTGAATTTTTCAAGAGTTTCAGGATATTCGTTTTCCCATTTTTCAATCATTTTTACAGCAGACTCAAAATGGGTTTCCGGCATAAGATTTTCAAATTCCTTATTTTTTAAAGTCAGATGAAGTGCATACAAAAACGACTGGGCAAGGCTCTGAGAATTTCCGTTTATCACAACAGGAAGAAGCCGTGTACCGCTTTTTACATACTGGCGCACATTTTCCGCCGTATCAGGATTTTTTTCCGCGATTTTTTTCGCAAGCGACTCAAAGGCATTCTTCAAATCTGGATTATTATATAGAAGAGAAAGTGTTTCCAGCATAATGTACGACTTTCCTTTTCCGTAAGGACCGATTAAAATTCCGGCACGGTTTAAGGAATCGTTTTTTTCAGAAGTTTTTTCTTCCGTCTGATTTATGTTTCTTGCGCTTAGAACAGCCTCGTCTATAAACTTTATAGCTTCAGAAGTCGGAATAAAATCCGCAAGTTTCTGCGCATTGTCAAAATCAAACGCAATATTCACTGAAGTTTGAAAATTCTTTGAAGCGGCTATCATCCTGTTTTTTTGCAAACTCATATTTTCAGTTCCTTGTAATATTCTTCAACGCATTTCTTGTAAGATTCGCTTTCGTCCAAATCTTTCCAGGCAAAAAGCCGGACAACATCAAGTCCTGCCGTACGAACAACTTTCACAAAATCACGGCTTTCAAGCTCGCTCAGAATATCCATAAGCGTAATTACATCAAGATTAAAAAGTTTGCCGGCGCCATTTTTCCTGTTCTGAATATCTGAAAGCGGAATTTCAAGATTTTTGTACGCATATCCGTCATTTGTGCTTTTTTCGCACATACGATAAAGCACTGCAAGAAAAACAAGCGACGGAATATTCTGCTTAGGAGGAATAACCTTCCGGTACATTTTCCGTTCGCCGTCCATAAAATCAACAAGTCCAAGCTCTGCAAACGGAGACTCAATATTGTCTTCCGGATCAATTTCCGACGCATTTTTAAAGCGGGAAATATAAGTGCCCACAATACATTCAAAGTCGCTTTCAAATGAACTGCGCGCAGTTGAACCACCGCTGCCTTTGTCAAATTTAAAAAGCTCGGACACAAAATCATCCTTGCTAAATTCCGTCATATTGAATTCATTAAAGAAAAAATACCAGGAAGTCGCAAAATCCTTGTTTGAGGCAAGTTCCGCCTGCAAAAGCCAGAGCGATCCAGTTTCCTCAACATAAGGGTCGTGCTTGTATATAATTTTTCCAAGAGTCGAAAATACAGTTTCAGTTTTTCTTGTCTTCTCTCCTTTTTTTTCTTCCGTAAGACCAACTGCCTTCATCCAGTATCGCAGCGAAACAACCATATTCCGTCCAATCCCCAGTTCTTCCATAGGCTCCAGTGTTTTGTCCGTAAAAATTCCCGGATTTTTTTGAACCGCCTCAATCCCTTTCGCAAGCCAGTTTTTTCGTATTGAAAATGTCTCGTGTCCTCTGTATTTCATTTTATAAATCCTTTGTCCTTAAATATTTTTCCATCATGCAGCCGCCGGTCAGATATTTTTCTGTGACGCATTTTTTGCAATGAACGCATTTTTCCGGATTTATGTAATACTCATTTCCAGCAAGAGAAATCGCTCCAGAGCGGCAGACGGACTCACATTTCAGGCACTTTCGGCATGCGTTGAATTTCCTAATCTGATAGCCAATCATGCGCTGAAGGTCGTCGTGCTTTTCCACATTCATTGTTCGCACTTTTACGGCGTGCTCAAAACCGCTCTGGTTGAACGGCTGAACGGAAATTATCGGAACTTTTGTCTTTACGTCCAGAATCAGCGTTTCGTGAATCAACTTTCGGCCAAGCTCGGGAGCAAGGATTCCAAACGGAACAAGCATATTCAAAAAACTGTCGTCAAAAGCGCGTGTAAGCTGGTAGATTTTTGAGTGCTCTTCGCTCGTGCAGTTCGTAAATTTGAGTTTTACGTCTCCAGCAGCAGCAACTCCATTTCCGCCCTGACGCGCCTTCCATTTGCCTGAATCCACATATTCTTCCGCATCGGGTTTTCCAATCTGCCGGGCAAAACCAACAAGAAAACTCCGCCACTTTTCGCTCCGTTCGCTCATGTAAATGCGTGAAAGAAACTGGGCGCGCAGATTGTTGTTCGGGCAGCACCAGCAGCCGACGCGGTCGTAGCCAAGCCGGTAAGCGTCGTTGAAGTCAACTTTTTCAGAAAGAAGATAAAGCCACACGTCCAAATCTTTCCATTCAAAAATCGGAGAAGCGACGGTCTGTTTCTGGATTTTTACAGTTTCGGTGTTTTCTGTAACGCGGCTATATTTTGAGCGGCTCACGGACTCGTTTTTTCGGATTCCGTAGAACGTAAGAATCTGCTTGTCGCCAAATTTTCGGTTCAAGACACGCGTAATCGGTCCTGTCTTGAACATCGAGCAGCACCATCTCATCATTCTTGCAGGCGGTCCGATTTCCTTGCAGACTTCATAAAAATTCTGGTCAGTGTTCTTCGCAATTCTGAATTCCGCCAACGGATGATTTTTTCTGTAGCGTTCTGCATAATCTATCGTCATAGGAAATTCTAGCGTGGTATTTCCAAAAAGATGTGTTATTTTCGGATTTGCAAGCGCTTTTATAACAACATCCGCAGTCGCAGTGGAATCCTTTCCGCCACTGAACGAAACAATCATGCGGTTTTCTGAGCCTGCTCCGTTTTTCTGGACAAACTTCTCCGCCTCGTCTTGAACAAAGTCAAAAGCATCGTCCTTTATGGAATCAAACCTGCTTTTATTCGCCTGAATAAATTTCTGTACTGTTGAATCGAAATATTTTTTTGAAATTTCAAGATTTTCTGCCGAATATTCGTTCAGTTTTTTGCGGAGGAAATCGCAGTCGGCATTTCTAAAAACTGAAGACGAAATTGCAACAGATTTTCCGTCAATATAGTAACGGTTCGCAGAGTTCCACACCGAAGAAAAAGCCAAACTGAACGGCTCTTTTCCAAGCAGAAGCTCAAGCAAAAGCCGCTCCTCCGGAAAAACAGGCCGCAAATCGCTGGAAAGATATTCAGTTTTTCCATGACAAAGAGGACACTTGCAGCCCGATCCGACAGAATCCGTTTCATAAAACACAGGAATTCTGCAAGATGCGCACCAATTGACCTGCGCAGAAAAACGGTCGTTTTTTGTGACAGAATTTTTTGTTTACAGTAACTTCTTTTCAGTATATACTTTTTCTATGAATGTCGAATGGGATGAAAATAAAAATCAGCAGAACAAGCAGAAACATCACATAAGTTTTGAAACAGCAAGCTATGTTTTTGCAGACCCATTCAGACTTGAACGCTACGATCACTCGGAAAACAATGTCCGTGAGGAAGACTCTTTCCAGACAATCGGAAAAGTCGAAGATGTTTTATTCGTTGTTTATACAGAAAGATTTGAATCATATCGAATTATTTCGGCACGGTTAGCAGATGCAGAAGAAAGGAGGCTTTATTATGGAAATAGTAAAAAAAGAAATCAAGATTGGCGACCAGCCAACATTTGATGCAATTAAAGAAATTGAAGCCGCAAAAAATCACGAAATAAACTATGAAGATGCTCCAAAATTGTCAAAAAAGGAACTTTCAGAGTTCGTTCCGGCAAATCCTGCATACTATAAGCCTAAAAAACAGCAGATTACACTGAAACTTGACGCAGATGTCATCGAGGCATTCAAAAGACTGGGAAAAGGCTATCAGACAAAAATAAACGCAGCTTTAAGAAAGGCGATTTTCAACTGAAAATTAACAGAATTTAGAAAATGTGATATAATTCTAAAGATTATTTCGGCTCAAAATCGAGGTGTTTATGTTTACAGCAGTTGAATATGTTAAAGAAAATCTTGTTTTTGCACTAGATGATGAAGTGCATAAAATTTCAGATGCCCTTATAAAACAAAATCTTGAAGCATACAGAGAACTTGCAAGATGACTGAGCCTGTCACAAAAAACGACCGTTATTAGTAGCAAAAATTATGGTAGTATCTTCATTTTTTAATCACTTAATGCCAAAAGAAACTGTGTGGTATTCAAACGGCGGCAAAAGTGATTTTTATGTCTTAAATAACAAAGTTGTCATAATTGACAGCGGAATCTGCCAGGCGAATTCAAAAAATCTTATAGACATAAATTATTCGCTTTTGACGGACAAACAAAATTCCTACATGAAAGAATTTTCAGAAGTCTATAGATTTTTGAAAGAAGATGAGGAATCCGCAAGAGACTTTTTATTTTCCGACAAAAATAAACACAGTGAAAATCCGGAAATAAAAAACGAAAGACAAAAAACAGTTGCAAACCGCGAAGATTTTGCAGAAAGTTCTCCTCTGGAATTTTATTTTGAAGAAGAATTTTCAAAAGTCTACGGCGAATCCAGTTTAAGTTTTCTTAACAAAGAATATTCCATCACAGATGAAAACGGAGACACGTTTTTTCTTGATTATTTAGTACACACAGACGACGGCGACATCGCAGTTGAGGAAAACGGCATAAATTATCATCATCCGCAGATTATCGGAACAGAAAAATACAGAAAGCAGCTTGCAAAACAAAACGAATGCACAAAATGGGGAATAAAACTTTACAGGTTTTCAACAGAAGATTGCAAATTTGAGGAAAAAATTCAGGACGACATAAAACGCTTTTTTGGCTCAGATACAAGAAAATTCAATCAATCTGGAATTATTGCAAGCAGGGCGATAAAACTTTACGAGCATCAAAAACTGACGCTTGAAGACATTCAAAAATCACGGAAAAACGGAGTCAGCACATTTTTAGTCGTTCTTCCGACAGCCGCAGGAAAATCAAAAATAATCGAAGAAGATTTAAAGCATTTTTCAAAACAAACAAAAGATTTCAAAGCTCTGATTCTTGCGCCTAACAAAGACATAATTGAAGACTGGAAAAAACGCATATCAAAAAATCTCCCTGCTCTCACACAAAAAATCGACATAAAAACATATTCCTTTCTTGCAAGAAACTACAGAAAATTTCCCGCGGACGAATATTCATACATCGTTGCAGATGAGGCACACCATGCAGTTGCTCCAACTTACAAACGCGTAATTCAATATTTTTTACCGGACTTTCTAATCGGACTTACTGCGACCGACCAGCGGCCAGACAAAAAGAAGCTAGAATCAATTTTTGGAGCCTATAAAACTCAGCTTTCTCTTTCCGAGGCGATGAAAAAAGGAATTGTCGCGCAGGCGAATGTCTACAGAATAGAAACAAATGTTGATTTAAGCAAAATCAGGTTCAATGGAAAAGATTATGTTAATGCGGACTTGGAAAAATCAATCCGTGTAACTTCCCGAAACGAGCTGATTGCGGAAATCTTAAAAAAATATTTTTCCTCGGATAAATTTCAAAATGAGCAAGGGCTGGTTTTTTGTGTGAACACAAACCATTCAAAGGAAATGGCAAAAATCTTAAATTCCTATGGAATTTCCGCTGCTTCCTACACAAGCAGAGACTTAGACGCCGAAAAGACGATGAAAGATTTTTCAGATAAAAAAATCCGCTTTTTATGCACCTGCAATATGATTAGCGAAGGCTGGGATTATCCGTCCTTAAAAATTATTGTGATGGCCCGTCCGACACTTTCAAAAGTCATGTACTTGCAGCAAATCGGTCGCGGACTTAGAAAAACTTCCACAAAAGAAAACGTTTTTATCATCGATGTAGTAGACGAATACGGCGCGATGGTTCAGCCTTGCACAATGCATTCAATTTTCGCAAATCCATATTATGTTCCGTTCGGACTTATAACAAAAAACGATTACAAGCAAGGCGAAATGCTAACAGTTGACGGACTTTCAGAAAGGATTGAGAGAATTGTAAAAGTTGACATTGACGATTTTTCCGAAAAATACAAAGATTTTTTAAGCATTGAGCAGCTTGCAAGAGAATTTTTTGTAAGCACAGGAACAATAACTTCCTGGATAAAAGCAAAGAAAATCATTCCAGACGCAGTTTTTCCGTTCGGAACGAAAAAAATATTTATGTTCAGTCCGCAAAATATGGAAAACATCAGAAAAAAATTAAATATTCCTGAACACAATGAAAAAACTCTCCACAAGGATTTTTTTGATTTCCTTGAGCAGCGGGACTATACACTTTCCTACAAAATGCCGTTTCTGCTTTCACTTCTAAAAAACGCAAATTCAATCGGCGAAGCAAAAATTGATTATGTAATGAAAGATTACATTCAGTTTTATAAGGACAGGTTAAATCTAAATCTTCCAGTTGATAAAAAATCTTGTCCGTACACAAGCGAATTTTTGAAAAACGAAAAACTCTGCAAAGAAAATATGATTACAAATCCTTTTGAAAAATTTGAGCGGAAACGGTTTATGTTCATTTCAAAAGATCTGGGAATTATCGCGATAAACTCTGCACTGTGGGATTCATTTTCAAAAAATGATATTCTAAAAATAAAAACACAGCTTCTTGAAGATTTAAGAAATTACTACAAAAATCTAGGAAATATAATAGAAGAAAATCAACTTGTAAACTTTGCAAAGGGTTATATTTATGCAACAAAGGTTGTTCAAAAAGAACCAGAACTTCTTGTCGCGGACAGCACGAATCTCAATTCTGGAGAAAACTAAAATGAAGCATAAAAAAGACTACAAAGAAAAAACTCTTGAATATTACGACCAGAATAATAAAGTTTTTATAGACGGAACCTTGAATGTGGATTTTTCTGAAACACAGGATAAATTTCTTTCATTCTTAAAACCCGGCGACAAGATTTTAGACTTCGGCTGCGGCTCCGGACGTGACACAAAATATTTTTTAGAAAAAGGATTTGAAGTGACTGCAATTGACGGCTCTAAGAAAATGTGCGAATTTGCAAGCCAGTTTACAGGAATAAATATAACTCAACTTGATTTTTTAGATTTTTACGAAAAAGAACGTTACAATGGGATTTGGGCATGCTCTTCAATTTTGCATTTGAATTCAAAAGAACTTTTACGCGTACTAAAAAATATTTCTGCAGCGCTAAAACCGGACGGAATCTTCTACACATCATTTAAATATGGAACTTTTGAAGGTGAACGCAACGGAAGATTTTTTAATGATATGACCCAAACCAAATTTTCAGAATTGCTAAAAAAAATCCGCTCGCTAAAACTTATTAAAAACTGGATTTCAGAAGATGTCCGCAACGGCCACAAAAATGAAAAATGGTTCAATGTTATCTGCAAAAAACTTTTCCTAGAAAGCTCTCACCTTTCCATTCTGAACAAAAAGCATCCTTCCTCATGTGAAAAAATCACGCCGATTGCCTGCAAGAATGAGTAGACAATCGTGCTGCCCATGAATTTCATTCCGCGTTTTTTTAGTTCCGCGGAGATTGCGTCTGAAAGGCTGTTCGTTGACCTGCCTGTTTCGTGAATTATTTTTATGCCGGAAAGAGCGGCTTTTTCCGCAATGTTCCCTGCATTTTCCATGCCGCCGCTTTCTGCACAGGCGGTTTTACACAAATATTCGTCCAGAAACTTTCTTATAAAATTAAAGAAACTTCCGCACTCAAGGCAGACCGCCCTGAAAATTCTTGCGTTTGAAATGCTTGCCTTTATTTTCAAGCGGTTTCTAACGATTTTGGGATTCGCCAAAAGATCCGCGATTTTTTCTTCGCCGTAGCCGCAGACTTTTTCAAGGTCGAATCCATCGTATGCAGAACGGAAATCGTTACGCTTGTTCAAGATACATTCCCAGGAAAGCCCGGCCTGAAAACTTTCGAGCGTCAGCATTTCAAAAAGATATTTGTCGTCCGTGCTTTTTTCAGAAAATTTTCCCCATTCATTGTCGTGGTAGGCTACATATTCTGGATTTTTCAGGTTGCACCAGTTGCAGCGCGGAAGATTCTTGTCAAAAACTTTTTCCGGCCCTAAGTTTCCGGGCGTCATTTCCACCCTTCCCAGATTTTCACTTCAAGACCGCAGGTAGCGGCGTTTTTTCCGTTGCGGCAAACAGGAAGTTTCAGAAGAAGCTGATTTTCAAAAAGTTTTTCTTCCTTGTCAGAATCATCAAGATACGCGAACGATGCGTAATCCTTTGAGTTTTTGTCCGCCAAAAGCTCAACCGCTTCTGCCCTGGAGCCGGCCGCACGCGAAACCGATTCCACTACGCTTTCAAATTCGCCGCGGCTCATCTCTTTTTCCTTTAAATCCACAAACTGAAAAGGAATCCTCCGCTCCTTGAACCACATCTGCGCTTTTTTTGTGTCAAAATTTTTCGTTGTTCCAAAAATCTGAATCATGCGGACATTATAGCAAAAATCCGAGATTTTGACTAAAAAAATTGACAGGCATCTCTAAACTTTATTAATATGAGCATAAATGGAAAAAACAAAAATCCTTACCGAACGCCTTATAATCCGCAATTACGAAGAAAAATATCTGGCTATAAATGAAACAAGAGTTTTTTGAACCAAAGATTTAAGCCGGATTGCATTTGACTGTCTCAGGTTTATTTAAATTTCCTGCTGAATGATTCGGCCGTTTTCTTTTTCGGATTTATAAATATCATAAACATAAGCGGAACTTTCAAGATACAAGCCTGTTTCAACATTGTTCAGCTTTGAAAAAGTTTCTGATGTGTAAAGCCGTTGCATTGCCTCAAGAACTGGAACTTTGAAATCTTCCATTATAAAAGAAACAATGTCATCCGTGATATATTCAATCAGCTGTTCCTGCCTAGACATTTTCAACTCCAGTTTTTAAAAGATATGACAACGCTTTTTCAGTATGAAACGAATACTGGTCTGTCAATTTCTTGAATTCCATTTCATTTACCAAAGTTTCAACAGAAATAAGCCCGTCAGAAAACTGCCTGAAAAGCAGAGCCAAATCATCATTGAATCTTGCCTCCGTTTTTCTGGCAAATCATTGTCATATCAGAAACCGCGTCATCAAAAGAAAGCGTATGCTCAACATCATAAAATTCCGTAAGAAAATCCAATGCCTTGTGCTCCAGCAGATACAAAAATGCCTGAGTTTTTGAAAGCGACTTAGCACGCGCAAATTCATTCACACATGCGACCGTATATCGGATTTGTTTTTGTTCTTGATTTGACATAAGCAGATTCCTACAGAAAAATTATAACACACTTTGTGGTATTGGAAAATAATGCGAATTATTTTGTCTGGTAAATTACAATATCGCCCTTGTTCTCATTTTCCATAATCATCCCCTACAGATTAATCTGGTAGCCCAAATTCTTGAACACACTGAGCAAGGCAAGTTTTTTTTCTTGATTGAGCAAATCTGCAAGTTCTGATTGGAGATTTTTCATTGTTGTGTCAAAATCCAGAGTTTCATCTCGGTTTTCAAATTCAATGTATCGACTTGGAACAAGGTTGTAGCCTTTTTCTGCGATTTCTTTTTTTGTTGCGCTGTAGCAGAATTCCGGCACATTTTTATAAGTTTTGTCTTTATCTATTTGCTGCCAGGCATGAAAATAAGAACCACATGCTTATATTCTGCCGGCTCAACCGTTCCTTCGCGCAAACTTTACTTAAATTATTTATAATGCGTTTGCCCTGCCCCAGTCCGTTGAGTAAATATAGTAACTATGTTTTAAAATAAAGTAACTAAATTTGGAAATATAGTTACTTTATTCGGGGAACTTAGTTACTTTATTGGTCAATGAAATTTTTAAGTCCTTGCAAACTTTTATACATTACAAATACTCCTGATAAATAAAGCTATGTATTGCTAGAAAATATTACCCGCAATGCCAAACGTATTAAAAAAATTCTTCAGCACGCAATTTTCAAGTTCTTCCATATTCATGCCGCGGATTTCGCAAGTCTTTTCATAAACCTGCTTAATTTGAAGCGGGGAAGTTTTTTCTTCTCCTTTTGAAGTCTGGTATGGAGCGTCTGTTTCTAAAAGAATTCTTTCTAGCGGAAGTTCTTTTACACACCCAATTGATTTTTTATTTCCGTTCATCAAAGGCTTTCCAAAAGAAAAGTATGCGTTTATTCCATGGTTCAAAATTGAAACAGCATCTCTTGCAGTAAAAGCGAATGAATGAAAAACAACTGAAGTGCATTTTTTCAGAGCGGAAGAATAAAAGAACACAAGATCCAGCGCCTTTCTGTCATGGATTACAAGAGGAACTTTATGCTCCGTGGCAAGTTCAAGGCACATTTCAAATGCCTTTTTCTGCTGAACTTCGCAAGATTTTAATTCCGGCGTAAAAAAGTCAAAACCAGTTTCTCCAACTGCAAGAATTCTTTTTTGAACCAGAAGGCTTTCCAAAAAATCAATATTTTCAAGCAAAGTTTTCTGCGGATGAAGACCAAATGCACATAAAACTTTTCCACCGCTTTTTAAAGCAATTTCTTCCTGAATAAAAAATTCTTCTTTTGAATGAGCGCATGAACAGCAAAAATGCACCGGAACAAAATCTTCACATTCAGCGATGTGCAAATGGGAATCGCAAAACATTAAAGCCTCCAAATAAATAAAAAGCTAAACACATTCATTAAAAAACCGAAAATATAATAAAGCTAAGGAATTTTTCCGTATTCAAGCAGCATTGCTTATAATACCAAAGCGAGGTGCAATTTATGGCATACTACACACTTAAAACCATAGCAAAGACAAATGATTACATGGCAGTCCTAAGAGAAACAGAAGATGGATACGTTGTGCGCATTGTAAGAGATAAAGACGGATACGATGAAATAACAACAGACTTCATCTCCCGCACATTGTTCGAATCTTGCCTTAGAACCGGTTATCTTACAAAAATTGAAGAGCCTGTTGCAAAGATAGCAGTAAACGCCTAAAATTCAGGCACATACTTTTCAATTAATTCAACAGCAGAAAAATACCTAGCTTCCTTGCTTGTTTCGCGGGGAAGCCAATGTATTTTTACGCCTTTACGCTCCATTCCGCGGAACCAAGTTTCCTGCCGTTTCGCAAAATGACGTATAGAAGCGCACAGCTGGCTTTCCATTTCGTCTTTTGAACTGATTTTTCCTTCCAGATAGAAACTTACAAATCTGTACTCAAGCCCGAGTTTTTCAAGGCGTTCCCATGAATATTGCTTGTGAAGATTTTCAACTTCATCTATCATGCCTTCTTGAATTCTCTGGCGCAGGCGGATTTCAATATTTTTATAAAGCTCATCCCTGTTTAAAGTTGTGCCGATTACAAGAGGCTCAATTTTAGGGCGGCTCAAAAGCTCACTTCTTGCCTTTATTCCTTCTGGACTTGTTTTGAAAAGTTCAATCTGCAAAGCCTTTACCACACGTTCCTTTATAGCAAGATCGCTTTTATTGTGCAGTTCAGGCTTAAGAGACAAAAGCATAGCTCCAAGCTCTTCAAGAGATTTTTCTTCAAGTTCCTTCTTTTGCTCAAAGTTTTCTGGAACGGTAAGAAGATTGTAGCCACGCACAACGGAATCAAGATACATTCCAGTTCCGCCTGCCACAAACGCAAATTTTCCCTGAGCCTTAAGAGAATTGAAAATCCTATAAAAATCCTGCTGAAAGCAAAAGACATTGTATTCAGAGTCCAAAGTCGCAATGTCTATAAGATGATACGGAATCTGCCTTCCATTCACGAAATACTCAGACAAATCTTTTCCACTTCCAAGATCAAGACCTTTATACACTTGCCTTGAATCCGCGGAAATTACATCCCAGCCGAATTTGTCTGCAAGGCGCACCGCAATGGCAGTTTTTCCCACGGCGGTAGGTCCAAGCAGAACTACGCAGTTTACATTTTTTTCCTGCATCAAATTAAATCACCCGGCACACGGCGCATTTAAGATATTCGCTCTTAGAATAGCCAAGAAGAATTGGATGGTCAGGAGCCGCTCCAAGTTTTTCCAAAACCTGAACACGTTTATGGCTATCCATCGCTGAATGCATTAGCATTGAATAAAATGTATTTTCATCAAAATAATGAGAGCAAGAGCAAGAAACAAGAATTCCACCTTCATTAAGAATTCTCATGGCACGCAAATTTATTTCTTTATATCCGCCGTAAGCCTTTTCAATTTTTCCAGCTTTCTTGGTAAATGCCGGAGGATCAAGAATAATCACATCGAACTTTTCGCCGCTAGCTTCATACTGCTTAAGAAGATCAAACACATCAGCGCAAACAGCCTTCATCTTTTCTTCAGCACCATTAAGCGAAATGTTTTTTTCAACCATGTCCACGGCTTCCTGCGAAATATCCACGCTTACAACTTCGCGCGCGCCAGCCTTTACAGCATTAAGACCAAACGCTCCTGTATGCGTAAAAGTGTCCAGAACTTTTTTTCCGTGGCAGAACTTTTTAATTTTTTCCCGGTTGAATTTCTGATCAAGGAAGTAGCCGGTTTTTTGTCCATGGGCAATGTCAACAAGCAAAAGCACACCGTTTTCTTCTATTTCAATTACTTCCTGTCCTGTCTTGCCAATCCAGCCTGCTTTTTCTGCAAGCCCTTCTTTTTCCCTAACAGCGGCATCGCTTCTTTCATAAATAAAATCAGGCTTTACAAAATCTTTGAGCGAGCTAAGAATTTCATTTCTGAACTTTTCACACGCAAGAGCCAAAAACTGGACAACAAGATACAGTTTGCCTTTTGAAACATACTTTTCCACGATAAGCCCAGGAATAAAATCAGCCTCGCCAAAAACAAGACGGCAGCTGTCATCGCTTTTAAAGCTAAGATTTCTGATATTAACAGCATCCCGGATTTTCTTTGCCCAAAAGCTTTTCATGTTTTCCAAAATTTTATCCGCATGCAATGAAGAAATCATGCGCACAGTAATTTTTGACTTTTTGTTTATTACTCCGCTGCCAAGAAATCCACCGGCATTAGAATAGACTTCAACAATAGTTCCGTCCTCTACAGCGCATTCTTCAAGAGACGAAGTTTTCATGCCTTCTTCAAGCGGAAACTTTACAGTTGAAATTTCATTATCGTAAACCCATGGAAATCCCTGAGAAATCTCACGGTCTTCTTTAGGCTTTAACATAATTCTTACAGTTTTATTCATTTTTTATATCCCTTAAAAAAAAGCCCTGCGGCTTGCGCAGAGCTTTACTTTTTCTGCCGGATTCTCCTGTCATGAAGGAGAATGACATTATGTTTTTAAACGGAATTCCGCAATTACTTTGTAGCCAAAATAGCTATACCTGGCAATGTCTTTCCTTCGAGAAGTTCGAGTGAAGCGCCGCCGCCTGTTGAGACGTGGCTCATCTTGTCCGCAAGGTGGAACTTGTTTACAGCGGCAACAGAATCTCCGCCGCCTACAACTGTCATTGCGCCGCGTCCTGTGGCTTCCGCAACAAGATGTGCGACTGCTTCAGTTCCCTTTGCGAACGCGTCGAATTCAAATACTCCGACAGGTCCGTTCCAAACGATTGACTTTGCCTCGCCGATTGCCTTCTTGTATTCCTCGACAGTCTTAGGTCCGACATCCATCGCCATGAGGTCAGACGGAATGTCAACTCCGTCAACTGCGACAGGTTTTGCATCCGCGCTGAATTCAGTTGCTCCCACGTGGTCAACAGGAAGAAGAATCTTCACGCCCTTTGCGTCAGCGTCTGCAAGAAGCTTCTTTGCCGTGTCGATAAAGTCGTCCTCAACAAGAGATTTTCCGACATTGTGTCCCTGTGCCTTGAGGAAGGTGTATGCCATTCCGCCGCCGATAACAAGATACTTTGCGTTTTTGAGGAGTGACTCCAGAACGGCGATTTTTGAGGAAACCTTTGCGCCGCCGATAATGGCAACCATTGGCTTTGGAGGATTTGTAACCATCGGCTCAAGATACTTAACTTCTTTTTCCATGAGGAATCCGCCGACAGGCTGCTCTTTCATGAATTTTGCGATTGTAGCTGTGGAAGCCTGATCGCGGTGTGCTGTTCCGAAAGCGTCGTTTACGAAAATATCGCCGTAAGTCGCAAGTTCTTTTGCCATTGTCTCGCGTTCAGCCGCATCCTTGGAAGTCTCTTCCTTGTGGAAGCGCACGTTCTCAAGCATTGCGACAGCTCCTTCTGGAAGCGCGTCGATTGCAGCCTTCTGTCCGAGTGCGTCAGGAAGGAATGCAACTTCTTTTCCGAGCTTTTCAGAAAAATATTTTACGACCGGAGCCATGCGGTTCTTGCCGTTGATGAATTTTTCCGAATCAGCGTCAGTCCAAGTCTTTCCGGCTTTCTCTGCCTTTTCCTGAGCCTTCTTGACGTCCTTTTTAGGATCTCCGAGGTGGCTCATAAGAACAAGCGAGCGCGGATTCTGCTCAAGAATATATTTGATTGTAGGAAGAGCCGCCATGATACGTGTGTCGTCCTGAACAACTCCGTCCTTCATAGGAACGTTGAAATCAACGCGCATGATGATGCGTTTGCCTTTAAGATCAACATCTTTTACTGTCTTAATCATATAAAATATCCTCCATGGAATTTTGTACTTAGGTTGCAAAAATAATATAACAAATCCGCAATTGTTTCAACTTTTCAATATGAAGAAACTCATGCTAAATAATCGTTCTTATCAAGTGAATCAAATCGCTCTCTCTTGAAGCCGGACGGAGCGATTCTTTTAAAGATTCAAGTTCAGCTTTTCTTGCTTCTTCTGTGGCAGGCTCTCCGCTTACATTTGCAGCCGGCCGGTTATCCAACGCAGAAGTTTCTTTTTTTTCAGGATTCTTTGTAAGAACAATCTCATCACCAACATTCAGCGTGTCATAAAATCCGTTTTTCTTATAAACACCTTCTGAAATTTCCTCATCCGAATTTTCAACCTTGAATGTTCCAAGAAAATCTTTTTTGTTATATGAAACTCCAGGTCCTGAATCTTTTGTAATAACACATCCCTTGCGGACAATATCGAACTCTGAATCCTTTGAAACTCCGTCATTTTTTCCAAGATCAACAAGAAGTTGACCATGAACATTTCGCAAAACTTTTCCTCGGATTGGAAGAATATCCAAAACACCCTGCCGGAATCTTTGCAAAGCACGCGCCATGCAGTCGTTCCCAGTTCTGTAAACGTGAACTTCGGAAGTCTTCGTTCCTGTTCTAGCCGAATAAATAACGGCATCAAGCGAATATGTACGTTCAGTTTCAGAAGCAGTAAAAATAACAAAATAGTCGCGCCCGGAATTTCTTGCAAGCCGGAACGCCTCGCCGTAACCGCTAACTGGCTCAGATTGAACATCAACATAAGCGGAAGGAACTCCGTTAAAAACATCTTTTGCAGCCAGCGCGGAAATTTCCTCCAAGTCAGTATGGAACAGCTGGACTGGCTTTTTTGTATAATAAATTCCTATGTTCCATCTTGTCTTATCCAAATAAAACGGATCCACATTCCAGCGGGCAGCAATATTATTCCGCAAAAGACTTTCATAAACTTCAATCGCATCATCATTCTTTATCTGCTCACGCGTTCTTTTTGCCGCAGGTGAATTTTCGTTTGTCTGAATTTCTGATTCTGCGGAAGTTTCATTTTCTCTTATGAATTTCAGCTGCTGAAGATAAAGCTCGTAGTGTCCGTCGCGCTCAAGCATATCGGCAAACGACTGCCTGATTTTATTGTTAAGCGGAGAAACTGAAAGCGCCTTTTGATACTCGTAGCGTTCTGCAATTCCATCAAAGTTGCGACCATATTCTTCTGCCTTTGCCGAATGAAAAACAGCCCAGATGTTCCGCCTTGAATCTTCAATTGAAAGATAGCTTCCTGCAAGCTGCTCAAGAGCATTCCGCATAACTTCATCTTGCGGCGCAATTGAAAGTCCAGTTTCGTAAGTTTCAATCGCATCTTCGTTTTTGCCAAGTTTTTGAAGTGAAAGACCCTTTAAATACCAAGCGTCAACAGAATCTCTGTTCCGTCCGATTCTAAAATCACAAATATCAATTACTTCATTGTATCGTTTCTGCGCATAAAGAATTCCAGCCAAAATAGAATATGCCTTGTCAAAGTTTCCGTTTATAAGAACTGCGCTTCTTGCACGTTGCTCTGCAGTTTTGTAGTCGCCGTTTTTTGCAGAAAGGTAAGCCGCCATGTAATGAACTTCCGGCTCTCCGCTGTAAAAAGAAAGCGCCTGCCTTATATAGTTTTCAGAAACTTCTGGCTTTCCCATTTCCGCGCTTACAAGAGCAAGACTTAAAAGAGCTTTTCTATTCGAAGCGTCGCGTTTTAAAGCATCCTGATAACGGCTTTCCGCAACAGTAAGACGACCGTCAAGCAAATCTAGCTCGGCAAGACCGAATCTCGCGTTCACATCGTTTGGATATTTTTTTAAAATCTGACTGAAAACATCTTTTGCCTCGTTCACTCTTCCAAGCGAAATCAAAGACAAGCCTTTTAAATTCTGAATATCGCTGAAGTTGCGCGCATATTTAGAAGCCTCGTCCGCATACTGAACGGAAAGATCATAGCTTCCAAGCGCATAATGGCAAAGCGCAAGATTGTAAAGAGCGTCTCCGTACTGCGGATTCAGCAAAAGAGCTTCCTGATAAAGGTCAACTGCGTCAAACCACCTGCTCTGATGCTGAAGTTCCTGCGCCTGATTAAAAAGCTCCAGGGCAGATTTCTTTTGGGCGCATAGAGGATATGCAAAAATCAAAATCAGAAAAGCAAGCGTAAAACTATGAAAAATATTTCTTTTCATTTTAACTCCGTGGAAACTCTTAAAAATAATTTAGTCTTCTTTTTTCCGCATTATTTTTATTGTGTCAACCTTGTGTCCTTCCATTTCCTGAATAATAAAATCCCACTGGTTCCATGAAATTTTTTCAAACTTTACAGGAATTTTTCCGAATAAATCGAACACAAATCCGCCTAAAGTATCAAAGTCCTCTGTAGGAAAGTCCGAGCCGATTTCTTCGTTTAAAGTGTCAAGGTCAACACGCGCATCGCAAATCCAGGCATTTTCAGAAAGCGAAATTATGTCCTCATGCTCATTATCAAATTCGTCCTGAATGTCACCAACAATTTCTTCTATAATGTCTTCCATGCAGACAATCCCAGAAACTCCGCCGTACTCGTCAATACTAACAGCAATATGAACGTGCCGTCTTTTAAATTCACGCAAAAGGCTGTCGATGTGCTTGCTTTCTGGAACAAAATAAGGCTTGCGGATTATTTTTTCCAAGTCAATTGGAAGTTTTTCCGCAAGAGTTTTTATCAAGTCCTTTACATAGAGAATTCCAACAACATTATCTATTGAGCCGGAATAAACCGGAATGCGTGAATGCCCGCTTTCTGTAACTTTCTTTAAAAGCTCTTCTTCTGGAGTTTCCATTGAAATAAAATCAACATCGATTCTAGGAACCATTACTTCCTTTACAGTCGTTACCGCAAGCTCTTCAACTCCCTGAATCATATCGTTTTTTTCTTCAGCTAAAATTTCCTGCTGGGCTTCTTCTGCGGCAGAGATTTTCTGTTCGTTTTTCTTTGAATTTTCTTTTTTAAGTCCAAACATACAATTTCCTATTTTTCAGTTTCTTCTATTAAAATTTCCTGCTCAAAGTCTTTCATCAGTTTTTTTTGAAAAACAAGCATTTCGCATTTTGGCTCCACGTTTTTTTCAACGTGTTCTTCTCCGTGGTCATATCCGTTCAAATGAAGAATTCCGTGGATTATAAGCCGCTTTAATTCCTCATTCTGGCTCACTGCAAAATACTCTGAATTTTTGGGCAAAGTATCAACGCTTATCGCAATATCGCCAGCCTGAAGCCAAACAACATTGTCTTCGTCAGTATATTTTTCGCCGTTTTCAAAGCTCAAGACATCAGTAGGGTTATCTATATTTCGGTAAGTTTTATTTAAATACTGAATATATTCATCGGAACAAAAAAGAATAGAAAACTCCTCGCCGTCCCACCCGCATTTCTGCATGACTTTTTGCGCAAAAGGCTCAATTTTGTCTATCCAGACAGGAGAAGTTTTTCCGTCTTCCATGCCCACAAAAATCTGGTTTCCCATTACTTTTTTTCCTTTATGATTTTTTCAGCCTTGTCTTTTAAAGACTTCTTGGAATTTTTTTCTTCCTTCACGCTTTTATCTTTTTCTGCGGAATCTGAATTCCCCTGATGCTGAACTTGCGTCTGAGGAGGAAGCGGAATCTGATGAACTTCGTTTGTATCAGGGTCTTTCTGGTCAGGATACTTTGTGCGGCTGTGATAGTAGCCTGCAAGAATCTGGACAAAAGCATCGTGAATTTTTGTAATATCTCTAAATGTAAGATTGCAGTTTTCAAGCTGCTTATGCTCGATTTTTCCGTAAATCAATGTAGTTATAAATTTTTCAAGGCGCGGAACAGAAGGTTTTTCCAAACTGCGGCAGGCGGCTTCAACAGTATCGGCAAGCATGACAATCGCGCTTTCTCTTGTTGTAGGCGGATTTCCAGTGTAAGAATAATCTTCCGGGTTTGCATCCGGGTCAATCGCTTTTGCTTCATTGTAAAAATACGCAATAACCTGATTTCCATGGTGTTCGCTTATTATGTCGATTATCTGCTTTGGAAGACGCAACGCACGTGCCTTTTCAACACCGCGCTTAACATGGCTTCTGATTATACTTACAGAAAGCGACGGATTTATTTCCGTATGAATATTTTCTCCGGCAGTCTGATTTTCCACAAAATACTCAGGGTTATCAAGTTTTCCAATGTCGTGGTAATATGCGCCGACTCTGGCAAGAAGAGGGTTCGCCCCCACCTCATTGCACGCAGCTTCCGCAAGGCTTGCAACCATAAGCGAATGGTTATAAGTTCCGCTCGCAGTAACAAGCATTTTTTTCATCGTAGGATTATTCAAGTCGCTCAAATCCATAAGGCGGAAAAGAGAAGCCGAGTTAAGCAAAAGCTCCAAAGGCGTAAGAAGTCCAAGGCAAAGAATGCCGGAAAAAAATCCGTTCAGGGCAACACCAACTATCGCGCCAAGCCCGTCATACAAAGAATCGCTGAAAATAATCTTGAAAATCATCAGGAAAACAACATTCAGCAAAGACTGAAGCACAGAAACCAAAACCATGTCTGTTCTTCTGTTGATTTTTCTTACAAGACGCGCGGAAGCAAAAGAAGTTGAAAGCACAAACAAGAACGGAACAATCTGATAAGAAGACGCATTTAAAACTGAAAGCGAAATAATCAGCGAAAAGAAAACCGCATTGAGCTGTCCGAACAAAATCGCCACAAGAAACACGCAAACAGAAGACGGAATAACAGCGCAGATTGCATAAGGAGATGCAAAGTAAATGGACTTGGAGCCAAAAATCACGGAGCTAAAAATTATAATATAAAAGCAGCATTCGGTAACAAGCTCCTTGAATTCAATCATCTTGGCTTTAAAATAAATTTTACTGCAGCAAACGAAAAACAATGCGCACATCAATATATGGTAAATTACAGAATTCGCAAAAGCCCTGTAGTCAACGTAAACGGCAGACTCCGACATTTTCTTTAGCTTTGCATAGCCTTCTTCAGTAATCGGAAATCCTTTTCTTATGACTTTTTCGCCAGCTAGAACTTCAACTGGATTTTCATAGTCAGAAGGAAGCGACTTTACAGCCTTTATTGTAACATCGGAAATTTGCCCGATTTCATAGTCGTTTATATTAAAAGAAGAAACTGTCGAGGATGTGGAAATCTTTACAAAGACAAGTGCAACTGTAATAAGAAAAGTCACAAAGGTCAAAATAACCATCGGATAATTCTTCTTAAGATATTTTGAAAACGCTCCTGTTAAAACAGAAAAAAAAGTCTGTGTATTTTCATCTTTCTTCATTTTCATAAGCCTGTATAATTTTTTTAACCAACCCGTTTCTTACAACGTCTTCCGAAGTCAGCTCAGCAATCGAAATTCCTTCCACGCCTCTAAGAAGACTCAAGGCATGAAGAAAACCAGAAGGAGTCCTTTTGGGCAAGTCAACCTGCGAAGGATCTCCTGTTACAAAAACTTTAGAATTCTCTCCCATTCTAGTTAAAAACATTTTCATCTGCTCAGAAGTTGTGTTCTGGGCTTCATCAAGAATTATAACGCTATTGCTTAAAGTCCGTCCACGCATATAGGCAAGCGGCGCAATTTCTATTATACCGTTTTCTGTAAGTCTTTTTATAGTATCTGAAGGTAAAACCGCATTTATTGAATCAAACAGAGGCCTTATATATGGATTTATTTTGTCCTGCAAATCTCCCGGAAGAAAACCAAGACTCTCTCCGGCTTCAACAACAGGACGCGTCAAAACCATGGACTTTACTTTATGGGAAAGCAAAAGCCGCAAAGCTTCCACGACAGCAAGAAAAGTCTTGCCAGAGCCAGCAGGTCCGCTAGCAAAAACCAAGTCAGAACTACGCATCTTTAAAATCAATGAAGACTGGCCTTTTGTGCGCGGAAAAACCTTTTTTGTTCCGCCTGGAATGGAAATAGACAAATCCAAAGCAGCTTCATTATTCAAGACAGACTGAATCAATTCTGAATCAGCAACATTTTGACTTGCTACAGAAAACTCATCAAGAATGCGGTCAACTGCAAAACGGAACTGCTGCTCAATGTAAGAATCTCCGCAGTCAATGGAAAGCTCGTTTCCTCTGGCAAAAACAGGAACTCCAAGAAAAGATTCCATGAGTTTTAGGTTGCTGTCATTTGTTCCGCAGATACGGGCAAGATAGGATGAATCTGGAACAATAATCGTATACGAGGACACTGCGCAAAAATCTCCGTTTTCTATTTAAAAAATTGTAGCATAAGAATTTGGAGAGCGCAAACAAAAGGACTACTCATCCCTTTCTTCTTTCCTGTCGAAATAGCCGGACTTTTCAAGATGCTCGCGGCGGCTTACAACAAGACTTATAAGCTCCTGGTACATATTGAAATCAACTTCAACGGCAATAGGAAGAATAAAATATTCAGTTTCATCGCAATAGCGTTCAATAAATTCATTGCTCGTTACAAAGCCAAGGCTTATCATGTTGGAAATTCTGTCGGCGCATTTTAGAATTTTTGCGCGCTGGCTACCGTTGTCTATAATCGACTTTAAATATTCGCTCTTTAGCTGCCCCGGCCTCTTTGTAACTTCCTTTACAAGCTCAAGAACTTCAGGACCGTCAGAATCCGCATTGCGGATAAGATTCTCATCAAATCCAGGAATGTCTTCTATTGTATCATGCACACAGCTTGCCTTCAAAAGGATATTGTCGATGTAGCCGTAGTCAATGAGAATGCTCATTGTATCAAGCTGATGGCGGAACATATTTCCCCCTGCGAACCTTGCCTTGCCAATCAAAGCCGTGGCAATCTGCATATAAGGCGCAAGATAGATGTTCTTAAGCTGAAGCATGTGCTCGTTGTCCATCTGCTGTGGCTTTTCCACCGCCATTTCGTATTTTCTTTTCATAAGAATCCTCCTGAAGGCAAATCTTTTGAAAAAGTTCCGCTACAAATTCTTCAAGTACGAATTAAGCTTTTCTATGCGGCGCTGGGCTTCTTCCATGCGGTTTCTTTCTTCCTGAACAACTTCGGCTGGAGCGTGCTCGGCAAATTTTCCGTTCAGCTTGTTTGTGCTTCTGCGGACATTTTCCGTTTCGTATTCAATGTCGCGTGTAAACTTCTGCCTTAGCTGCTCTTTGTTCACGCTTTCGTCAACCAAAAGGAACGCTTCGAATCCTTTTCCTACAGCGCCGATTGATTTTTCAGGGTTCGACTCCACAAAGTCAACCTTGCTGATTCCTGCCAAAAGGCAAACCATGTCTGTCTTTTCTTTTATTACTTCCGCGCTTGAGCCTTTGGAAATTTTTACGGCAATATGGAGCTTGCTTGCAGGATCAATTCCGCATTCAACACGAAGTCCGCGCAAAGTTCTGATAAGTTCCTTTAAAGTTTCAAAACGCTCTGTGATTTCTTTGTTTATGCGGCTTGATTTTTCCTCTGGATACGGAGCTGTAACAAGAAGTCCTGTGTATTCTTCGCAAGGAAGAATTTTCTGCCCGCCGGCTTTCTTGCGGTTTTCTACAATCTGAGCCAAAGGCAGCTTGGAATAAATTTCTTCTGTAACGAAAGGAATATACGGATGAAGCAAACGAAGGCTCTCTTCAAGAACATTAAGCAGAACAGAAACCGCCCGGTCTTTTTCGTGGTCATCGCCATTCTTAAACGAAAGTTTTGTAGCTTCAACATACCAGTCGCAGAAATCGTTCCAGAAATATTCATAAATTGCAGAAGCTCCATCGTTGTAACGATAGCTTTCAAAAGCAGCCCTTGCATTTTTTACGGCATTGTCAAGGCAAGTATAAATCCACTTGTCAAGCTCGTTAAGGTCTGAGTCAGCAACAGGAATAAGTGTTCTGTCTTCAAGATTGCCAAGAATATAGCGGCTTGCGTTCCATACTTTGTTGCAGAAGCGACTTCCCATCTTGAATGAATCCTTGTCTACAAGAACATCCTGTCCCTGCGCACACATATAGCTCAAAGTGAATTTAAGGGCATCCGCGCCGTAAAGGTCGATAATCTCAAGCGGGTCGATTCCGTTTCCAAGCGACTTGGACATTTTTCTGCCCTGCTTGTCACGAACAAGTCCGTGAATATAAATGTCATGGAACGGAGATTTTCCTGTAAACTCAAGGCCTGCCATAATCATGCGGCTAACCCAGAAGAAAATAATATCATAAGCTGTAACAAGAGCTGTAGTTGGATAAAAATGCTCAAGGTCGGAAGTTTTTTCAGGCCAGCCAAGAGTACTGAACGGCCAAAGCCATGAAGAGAACCAAGTGTCAAGAACATCAGGATCCTGCTTTAAATGGGAAGCATCCGCGCCGCACTTAGGACATTTTACCGGGTCTTCACGGCTGACAATTGTTTCTCCGCACTCGCAGTACCATACAGGAATTCTGTGTCCCCACCAAAGCTGACGGCTTATGCACCAGTCGCGGATATTTTCCATCCAGTGAGTAAATGTGTTTTCCCATTTGCGCGGATAAAAAACAAATTCCTCATTCTTCCAGGCGGCAAGAGCTTTATCTGCAAGCGGCTTCATTTTTACAAACCACTGGTCGCTCAAATACGGCTCTACGACAGTTGAACATCTGTAGCAATGGCCAACTGAATGCTTGATTTTTTCCTCGCCCTTGTAAAGTCCAAGCTCCTTTAAATCTTCTATAATAAGCTTGCGTGCTTCTGGGCATTTTAATCCGCGGTATTTTTCCGGGCAGTTATTGTTTAAAGTTCCGTCTGGATTTAAAATGTTTATAACTTCAAGATTGTTTCTTTTTCCAACTTCCCAGTCGTTAGGATCGTGCGCCGGAGTGATTTTTACCATTCCAGTTCCAAATTCCTTGTCAACATAAGAATCTGCAATCAAGCTGATTACACGGCCGGTAAGCGGAAGCTTAAGTTTTTTTCCAACGACAGACTTGTAACGCTCATCTTCTGGATTTACAGCAACCGCAGTATCGCCAAGCAAAGTTTCCGGACGGGTTGTGGCAATTTCAATTTTTCCAGAGCCGTCTTCAAATTCATAATAAATGTGATACATGAAGCCGTCTGTGTCTGTGTGCTCAACTTCATCATCAGCAAGAGCAGTTCCGCAGCGAGGACACCAGTTTACAAGATAGTGTCCTTTATAGATAAGGCCGCGCTCATAAAGAGTAACAAAAACATTGCGAACAGCCTTAGAAAGACCTTCGTCCATTGTAAAACGCTCGCGGTTCCAGTCAACGGAATTTCCAAGCTTGCGCTGCTGCTTAACAATTGTGTTATGATGGTCTTCCTTTACCTTCCAAGTGCGCTCAAGGAATTTTTCACGTCCAAGGTCATTGCGGGTCTTTCCTTCTTTTTTAAGCTGCTTTTCAACAACATTCTGTGTGGCAATTCCGGCATGGTCAGTTCCAGGAATCCAAAGAGTGTCGTCGCCTTTCATTCTGTGGTAGCGCACAACAATATCCTGCAATGTATTGTTCAGCCCGTGCCCCATGTGAAGAACGCCTGTAACATTTGGCGGAGGAATTACGACCGTATACTTTGAAACAGAAGATTTTTTAGACTTGTTCAAGTAACATTCATGCACCGGAGAATCCTTGTCGGACGCAGGCTTAAAGCATCCTGTCTGAACCCATTCAGCATAAATTCTATCTTCAAAATCTTTTGGATTGTAGGATTTTTCAAGTTCAATAGCTTTCATCGTAACCTCTATCTACACACAGACTTGTGCAATTTTTTTTATAAGGCAAAATTATAATATTTTTTTTTGATGTTTGCAATGAAAAGATAAAGATGGAAAAAAGGCAAACGCATTATAAATGTATTCAGCATAAAACTGGCTCCCAGACACGGTTTTCTGGTTCAAAATCGCGCAATAATGCGCTACACGCTGATTGTTGCAAAGTTTATAGGGATGGAGATGTATTATTCTGCTGTAGATACTTGCCAGGGATAATGCCAGATTATGTCACAATCACCAGTCGATTTTCTAGTAAAAACAAAGTATTGGTGGTATAATTAAAATATAAAGTTATGTCAGATATCGGCTATTCAGAAAAAGATTTTGAAAACTACATTGTTAATCTTCTCACCTCAAAAAGTGGTTACATCCATGGAAATAACAATGATTATAATCCTCAAAAATCGATTCTGCCACAAACTTTTATTTCTTTTGTAAAATCTACACAGCCTGATAACTGGACTTGCCTTTGTGATAAGTTTGACACAGAGCAGGAAGCAGAAGAAAAAGTTATAGATGAACTGATTGCTTCTAGAAAATCGCAGGGCACTCTGGACCTGCTTCGAAAAGGTTTTACTTTTCGTTCCATCCAGTTTGATACAGTCTACTGGAAACCGGAAAACAATTTAAATCCCGAAACTATAGACCTATATAATAAGAATATCTTTACAGTAATAAACCAGCTGATTGGAGATGCAGGCAAATCTGTACATACCCCAATTCCAGACATTGTGCTTTTCATAAATGGAATCCCTGTTGTAACAGCAGAATTAAAATTTGAATTGCAGGGACAGGGTTATAGTGAAGCTGAAACTCAGTATAAACTACGCAGTCTTGCTGAACCTTTATTCAAATTCAAAACAGGATCTCTTGTTCATTTTGCCGTAGATACCGCAAACGCCTCAATGACAACAAAACTTTCAGGTTTTGGAACAAACTTTTTGCCTTTTAATCTTGGAAGTAATGGAGCAGGGAATCAGGGAGGAAAGGGAAATCCCAAAGCTGCAGAAGGTCATTTTGCGACAGATTATCTTTGGGAAGAAGTGCTTTCAAAAGACAGCCTGCTAGATATTTTACAATCTTTTGTGACAATAGAAGTTGAGCCAAAAACAAAAGACGAGACTTTGATTTTCCCTCGTTATCATCAGCTGGATGTTGTTCGAAAACTTCTTAAAGATGTTGAAGTAAACGGTTCAAAGAAAAATTACCTTATTGAACACAGTGCCGGCTCTGGAAAATCAAATACAATTGCCTGGCTGGCTTTTCATTTGAACAATCTTTATTTTGCAGGAAAGAATGAAAAAGTTTTTGATACAATCATCGTATTAAATGACCGTCGTGTTCTTGATAAACAAACCCGCAATACAATCATGTCATTTAATCCAAAAGATGGAACGGTAAAAATTGCAAAAAAATCATCTGACATAACTGATTTTATAAAACTTGGAAATGTAATTATCATAAGCACGATTCAAAAGTTTCCTTTGATTTATAAAGAACTTGAAGAACTCAAAGCTCAAAATCCAAACCGTCGTTTTGCAGTTATTGCAGATGAAGCTCATCAGTCGCAGACAGGCACTGCTGCTGGAAAAGTAAAAATAGGACTTGGTTCTGATGCTGAATCGCAAATAAAAGCAGAAGACCAGGATGACATTCCAGAAGAAGGTGATGCAACAGACGAAGAACAGGAAAAAATCCTACGACAGGTTGCAACCGGTAAGCAGTCAAACATGAGCTTCTTTGCTTTCACAGCAACACCAACAGGCCAGACACTTCAGATGTTTGGCGTTTCTTGTAAAGTGATTGATCCAAAATCAGGAAAAGATGTAGACGGCTACAGACCATTCCATGTTTATTCAATGCAGCAAGCAATTGAAGAAAAATACATTCTCGATGTTCTTGTAAATTATTCTACATACAAACAGTATTATAATCTTAGAATCAAAAATGAAGATGATGACAATCAGTATGATTCCAAAACAATTTATGGCATGGCGGCAAAATATGTTGCAGAACATGAACATAGAATTTCAAAAATCACTGATATCATAATAGAACACTTTGAACAGACTGGCTGTAAGACTATAGACGGCAAAGGTAAAGCCATGGTTGTTACCTCTTCCAGAAAAGAAGCTGTTTTGTATACCCGTACTTTAAGAGATAAACTTTCTCAAAAAAGTCATTCAAACTGGGGTGTGTTAGTTGCATTTTCTGGTGACATTGATGGTAAAACAGAAAGCCAGATGAATTCCTTTCCTATTAATCCGCTGGCAGAAGATGGAGATATAATTACAGAAAACCAGACACCAGAAGCCTTCAAGCAGGATAAATATCGCTTTATTGTTGTAGCAGATAAATATCAGACAGGATTCAGCGAAAAGCTTTTGAGTGTAATGTATATTGATAAACCATTGCATAATATAAAGGCTGTTCAGACTTTAAGCCGCCTGAACAGAACAATGGCAAACGAAGCAAAGCTTGCAGAACGAGACTGTTTTATTCTTGATTTTGTAAACGACAGAGAAGAAATAAAAGAAGCCTTCCAGACATATTACGGAAAGATTGAACTTGAAGGTGAATATACAATAGAAGAATTAAAAGCGCTTAAAGCCAAAATTGACAAATACGCAATCATCGAAGAAACAGAAGTTGAGCAATACATTCAGATTCTAAATGAATTAGTTGCAAAAAATGCAGACCTTACAAAAGATAACATTGCTCAAAAAACAATGAATCTTGTTTCAGACTTTGTTGCCAGATTCAAAAAACTTAAAGATGAAGATAAAAAAGAGTTTAAGCACAAGTGCATCCGCTATGTAAAAATCTTTATGTTTCTGCAGAATATTCAGAACATAAAAGATGCACCTCTAGTAAAACTTGGACTGTATTTACGACTCATAAATCCTCTTTTACGCATTAAATATATCAATCCTCCGGAAGTGATTAAACCTTCAGATATCAAAAGGCTCATAGAACTTTCTGATTACAAGATTGATTTTGAAATGACAGAAGCAATCCGGCTTGTAGCAGATGACGGCTCAATTGTTCAGCCAAGCCCAGATGGTGGTGTAAAAGATCCTCCAAAACCAGCTCCTACAACAGTTCAGGAAATGGTAAGCAGAATTAATACCCGCTTTGGAACAGATTTTACAGATGAAGATATTGTACCTGCCCTAAGTGCCTTTAAGAAAAGTTTTGCAGCAGATAAGGAATTCTGCAATACAGGGCTTTTAAAACAATATCCAAAATATGAACTCAAGTATAATGGTAATGATGGCCTGACTGTATTTGTAAATACTGCCTTGTCTTCACCAGAAATTACTGATAAAGTTCGCGATGTTCTTACATCAAATGAAGAATTTTTATATTCATTCAAAGATGAAATCAGAATGCCAATTTACGAGCATCTTATACATAAATTACACATAGCATAAAAAGGAAATAAAAATGTCACTTACATCGAATGTTACTGAAAAAGCAAACCTTCTTTGGAACATTGCAGAAAAGCTAACAGGCTCATATAAACCACACGAATACGGTCTTGTAATTTTACCGCTCACCGTTATCCGCCGTTTTGACTGCATTCTTGAACCAACACACGAAAAAGTTCTTGCAAAAGCCAAAGAAATTGAAAAGATGCCGGAAGCAATCAAGAGCGTTCAGTTTCAGCAGATTACAGGACATCCTTTTTATAACACATCAAATTTTACTCTTAAAACTCTTGTAGAAAATCCAAATCAGATAAACAAAAATTTTGAAAATTATCTCGATGGATTTTCTGCAAATATCCGCGAAGAAATAATCGCTAAGTTCAATTTTGCAGAACAGCTCAAACGCCTTAAGCAAAAAGACCTGCTTCTTATAGTGCTTCAGGAATTTGTAAGCGAAAAAGCAGACTTCAGCCCTAAGAAAATCAGCAATATCGAAATGGGTTATATTTTTGAAGAATTGATTAGAAGATTCTCCGAAGCTCACAACGAAGATGCCGGACAGCATTACACTCCGCGCGAAGTTATTGAACTTATGACAGAGCTTTTGTTTATTGATGATGAAGATATCCAGAAGAAAAAAGAATGTTCTAAATCAATTTACGACCCGGCCTGTGGAACCGGTGGAATGCTCAGCGTTGCAAGTGAATATATAGAAAGCCGAAATCTTCCTGTAACACTTGAAAGTTATGGTCAGGAAATTAATGATGAAACATACGCAATCTGTAAGGCAGATATTCTTATAAAAAGCAAAGACGGCAAGCAGGCAGAAAACATTCGTAACGGGAACACCTTGAGTGATGATAAATTTCCAAAGCTTACTTTTGACTATATTTTGAGTAATCCGCCTTTTGGTCGTGAATGGAAAAATGAAAAAGCCGCTGTAGAAAAAGAAGCAGACTTAGGCGAAAACGGACGTTTTGGACCTGGTCTTCCAAAAATCAGCGACAGCCAGATGCTCTTTATGATGAACATAATTGCCAAGATGGATAAAGAAAACGGCAAGGCTGCAGTAATTCACAACGGTTCGCCTCTTTTTACAGGAGATGCTGGAAGCGGAACAAGCAATATCCGTAAGTATATTCTGGAGCACGATTTACTTGATGCAATCATTGCTTTGCCAAATGATATTTTTTACAATACAGGAATTGCAACTTATATCTGGATTTTCAATAACAGAAAATCAGCAGAACGCAAAAACAAGGTTCAGCTCATAAACGCAAATTCTCTTTTCGAAAAACGCCGCAAAGCCCTTGGCAACAAGCGAAACGATATTTCAGAGGCAAATATAAAACAGATTGTAGAGCTTTATAACAAGTTTGAAGAAAACGAACTGAGCAAAATTTTTGATACAAAAGATTTTGGCTACACAACAATTACAGTAGAACGCCCTCTCAAAGATGAAAAAGGAGAACTTGTTCTAAAGAACGGAAAAAAACAGCCAGATTCAAGTTTGCGCGATACAGAAAATGTTCCCCTCAAAGAAGATATAAAAGAATACTTCAAACGAGAAGTTCTTCCTTTTGCTCCAGATGCCTGGATAGATGAAAAAAAGAATGTAGTGGGCTACGAAATTCCATTTACAAGATATTTCTACAAATACGAAGCACCAAAACCAAGTGCTCAGATTATGGATGAAATCAAAGAGCTGGAAAAAAATCTTGCTGGCAGCCTTACAGAAATTTTTGAAGAGTAAAAATGACAAAAAAAGATTATTTGACAATACACCAAAAATGCACTATCTTAAAAGTAAGAAAACCTTGCACGCCTCTAGATACCTTTTATGGTCTCAATGCGCACCCAGCGAGGTTCTTTTTTTTGTCCGGGAACTGCTTCAGATTTAAAAGGAAGGCACAGATGAGCAAAAAGCAGTACACCAAACCGCCGCTTCCTTTAGATGAACAGGCCCAATTACTTCTCGATCGTGGCTTAAAAGGTATCTCAAAAGAAGATCTTATTCAAAAACTCGAAAATATAAATTATTACAGATTACGAGGCTATACATATCCTTATCAGAATAATTATGTAGATAATACTCCGTTTTTTCCAAATTCAAAATGGGAATTTATTTGGAATGATTATATTTTTGATTCCAAATTGCGAAACCTTGTTACGGATGCTCTCGGACATATTGAAGTTTCATTAAGGACTCAACTTGAGCTGGAAATGTCTTTGGCTCACGGTTCAAGATGGTATACAGATTTAACTCTTGCTTATGATGAAGATCTATTTAATAAAAATCTTGATGAATTAAATGGACATTGGAACCGTTCACGAGAAAGATTCAAAGAACACTACGAAAGCGAGTATGACACTTCATACCCGCCCCCTGCATGGATGATTTTTGAAACAACGACATTTGGTACAGTTTCAAAAATTTATTCAAACATAAAAAAAGAGCAAACAGTCACACGGATTCGATTTTGCTAACGCAAAATCAGGAGTAAATATGTTGGAGAAGGAAGAATTGACTGGTAAAATTATAAATGCCTGTATGGAAGTTCATAATGAACTTGGAAACGGATTTCTTGAGGCGGTTTATCAAGAGGCATTGGAAGAGGAATTTAAAATTCAGCAGATTCCTTATAAAAGAGAACAGCTTTTGCCAATACTTTATAAGGGAAAAGAACTTAACAAAGAATATTATGCGGATTTTATCTGTTTCGATGAAATCATAGTGGAATTAAAAGCAGTAAGTACCCTTTCTAAACCTCACAAGGCTCAGGTTCTAAATTATCTCAATGCAGCTGACAAAGAAATAGGATTATTGATTAATTTTGGCGAAACTTCTCTCAAATGGGAACGAATAACAAAATTCAAAAAAAGGGGCTGTCCTAGAAGTTATTAACAGACTTCAAAAAGGGCGGCCTTTTTTATGTTAAATGAATTTTGTAGATTTTTGTTTATTGTTTTTTTTCTTAGGTGTTCATTAATCGAATCAGCTGCCTGAAATCATATCCCAGCATCAGTAATCCCCATTCAATTCCAACTTTTTCTT
>OJAW01000122.1_pt1 | contig 60921 bp, 50 predicted proteins | sample 1589151 | NCBI WGS metagenome assembly OJAW01 (sample SAMN03283290) | human gut metagenome | biome: human-associated habitat; material: feces | host: Homo sapiens | place: Peru | collected 2012
ACGCGGTTGATGTCCGAAACGCTCATGCCCGTGCGCTTGAAGAGGCCGAACACCGCGTTGTAGAGGATGAGCGACTGCACCATCATTGGCGTGCCGCGGATGACGAAGATATAGAAGCGGGAGAATTTGTTGGCAACGATCTTGAGGAACTTTACAAAGTCGTTGTCGCGCTTGTCGGGCTCCTGAATGCGGAGAAAGACCATGAGAAGCGCCAGCACGAACGCGATCGCCGTGCCGAAGAGCGCGAGGCGCACCGTGTACGAAATGCCGATGGCGAAGAGCGAGCGCTGGTTGTACGCCATGTAGGCCATGGTGGAGAGCGTGTCGGTCGGGTTGCTGTCGGCATGGATGGCGGCGTTGATGATGTAGGCGAGCTTTAAAATGAAGCGGTCGAGCACCAGCAGCGCGCAGGCCGCGGCGTCGAGATACGAGAGGTAACGGCTGACGCGCACGATGAGGGGGCGCTTCATAATAGTGGAGCTGTAATTGTTCCAATAGGCCCACTTGACGAGCAGCGCCATGGCGCTCACGCCGAGGAAGAACCAGCAGATCACCGCGAGCGCCGTGCCGAACACGGACTGCGCGGGGATGAAGCTGTACGGGCTGGGGGCGGAGTAGAACATGCCGAGACCCAGCAGGGCGATGAAACTTCCGCCTAAATAAACATAACGGTGATCCCGGGTGATGAAGTTCTTCCGGGGCGCGGTGGATGCTGCCATGGTGTTTCCTCCTTTATGGTGCGAAGCGCGTTGTCTCTAGAGTGCTTCGCGTACCCGCCGCCGCGTGAAAAACGCGGCGGCGGTGCGTGGGATATATTACTGGGGCTGGCCGTCGACGGCTGTCTGCCATTTCGCGGTCGCACCGTCCACCTTCGTGGCATCTACCGTTCCTCCAAAATTACGGAATTCTCCTTGCTCGGCATTGCCTCCCCAATAACAGGAAGTTATATCCTTGTAGTTGAAACGCACTATAGTTCCACAGCCAGACTCATCTTTCAATGTGCCGTTGAACCAGCAAGCGATGATATCGCCATAATTTGCATTGGCTATACCACCACTATTTACAGTAAGTTTTCCCGTCACAGAGCAGGCAATGATTTGGCCATGATTTCGGTCCACCATTCCAGCAGCTCCTCCACTACTGCCATCCAGATTCACATCTATGAGTTGTAGGTTCTTTATCACACCACGTACATTTAATAACCCAAAAAGTTCAGTAGTCGCTGCTGAAATGTTTAATCCCGTAATGCGGTGTCCCTGCCCATTAAAGACGCCGGAGTAGCCTGGCCATGTTTCTAAACGTGTCCATTCCCTACCCGTCAGGTCGATGTCGGCGGTGAGGGTGCAATTTATCGATTCGTCCTTTTGTGCGGCTTTGTTCCATGCCAGCAGGCCGTCAGCGTTATAGACCATGTAACTGCCGTCGTTCTGTATAGAATAGCCCAAATCCTCAGCTGCGCCGCTCTCGCCGCCACCGTCAACCCAGCTGCCGATGGTACAACCCTCTAACGTCAAGCCGGTGGCGTTCACCTTGACGGTGTATTTATAGCGGCTGCCCGCTTCTAATACGACGTTGTCCTGCGGACGGAAGTAGAAGGTGCCACCGCCGAGCTCCACCCGGACGAACGGATTGCCTGCCGCAACGGTCTGCGGGGCGGTCAGTGCCTCGTAGGTGTTGCCGCTTGCGTTGTAAGTCTTGATGGCCGTCGGGTTACCGTTATCGGCGGACAGGCTCACGAGGCTCACCGTGGCACCGGCGACGCTCGTGAATCCCGTGCCGGGCTTCAGTTCGATTGTCACGCGTGCCGTGCGGTGGGTAAATTCAAGAGTCGGGTTGTTAAATTCCACCTTCCGGTTCTCAGCAGAGATGAAGTCGTTGTTCTGGAAGTCAGCCAATTTGCTTTGGTCTTCGGCCACCTTCACGGCAGGCATCTGTGTGATGTCGGCATTGTTGAAGGGCCACCATGCCGATACGGTAATCGGGTCGCGGCTGGTCCAGTAGTACGGGTCGTTCTCGCGTGAGAGCGTGGCACTCTTGAAATCGGTAGAAGCCGTTACGGTGTATTCCTTTACCGCATCGCCCATCTTGAGTGCCACGGAAGTGACGCCCTGCCAGTCGCCGTCCACAGCGGCACGGGTGGAAGGGGCTGCCAGCGGCGTTGCTTCTACGGACAATCCGGTGGCACGGATGACGACGGGGTATTCACCTTCGGGCAGACGGTTATCGCCAGCAAGTTCGTCCTGCGTGCAGGCGGCGAGGGCGAACAGCAGTGCGGTGGCTGCGGGGATAAATAATCTATGTCTCATAATTCTTCATCCTAATCGATTAATTATTAAAATCTTACAGGTCAGCACCCACATCTCCACCGTCTATATCGTTCCACTTTGCAATGGTGGCTTCGCTGACTTCAAGGACTTTGTTGCGTACCTTGACGGTATAGGTATAGTTGTTGCCCGCCTGCAGTGCGCCTTCGGGCATGGTGAGTGTGGCATGATATTCCTGACCTTTGTAATTCACAACCAACGGCAGGGATGCAACTGTCTGCGGGAAGAGGATGATCGATGACGTGAGATTGCCGTCTGCCAGATTCATGGTCAGTTCTCCGGTCTGTAGTCCGTTGTCTGCGGTGGCAATACCGTCGGCCGTGTTGAACGTACCGGTGAGTAACAATCCGTCCAGCGTGTAACGTTCAGGCTTGACCACGCTGAAATTCACGCCGTCGCCCGCCTCGAAGGTAAGGGTTATCTGGCTCATGCGGTGGTGGAAGGAGTTGTCTTCACCGCCTTTGGCGGTTTTGTCGGTGAAGCTTACTACCGGGTTGTTTTTGTCTCCCGTGGCTCCTGAAGCAAAGAGGAAGTCGATGGCAGGCTGGTTCTGCTGCGCCGTGGCATCGGTCGTGGCTGTGAGGATGCCTCCCGCCGCGTTGTACGGATAGTAGGCGCGGAAAGTATGGGTCTTTGCATCTTCGATATAGATAACCTTTCCTTCTGCCTCAAATTTCCCGTTTTTCAGGATGAAAGGCACGTTGCCGTACTGGGAATCGTTGCCGATGTCGGTGATGCCGATACGGTCGCCGGCAGTCCAGGTGGTTCCGCTGGCGCGGGTGGCGGGGGCGATGTTGGCGGTAAACTGGGCGGCCACGGGGTCACCGTTCAGGTTCTCGTTGTCGTTGTTGCAGGCTACAAGTGCGAGGGCGAGCGCTGCAAGTGCAAAAAATCTTGTCTTCATTATATCTGTCATTTTATTAGTTAAATTCCATTTCAATAATTGCTGCACCTCAGCAAAATCAAAGCAAGCTTTGCTTCTGTGTTCGGTTTGCTAATTATTTACAAATCGGCATTTACATCATCACCTTTCACTTCTTCCCAGCCGTTGATTTCGGCTTCGTCCACTTCCATGCCTTCGGGTGTCTCAACCAGCGTTCCGCCGAGGGTCAGCGATTTGCCCTTTCTGGTGTTGAACTCCTTGAGAGCTTCTGTGAGGTCGCTTTTCAGCGTGGTGGGGGTCGGGTTGCCGTCAGCATAGCGGATTTCACCCATCAGCAGTTGTTCCGTGCCGGTCACACCCAGCAACCGCACCGTGGCTTTCCACTTGCCGGCATCGTCACCTTCGGTTATCTTGGTGAAGGGCAGCACGACGTTTGAAGCGGCTCCGTAGGTATCGGTAGCGAAATCGAGTGTTCTGGCTGCACCCGTCAGATGGGCAACAATCTCCGTGATGCGTCCGGCGGCATCACCCGTCGGTTTGACGACAAGCGTCAGTTCGCGTACCTGCTGCTTCATTGCGGCGGTCAGCGGATAGTCCTTGTCTTTCTCGATGCTCACCTGTTTCGTATAGGTGAAGAACCATCCAGGGGCATTGTTCACAAAGGCATCCGTGCCTGCCCGGTTTCCCGTGGCTGCGGCAATGGTGGCGGTGGTACCATTTACCGTGATTCCTTCAGCTGGGTTCCACACCGCAAGGGCGTAGCTGCCTGGAGCAAACAGATGGTCGGGGGCATGGGTGGCGGAAGTTTCCGTACCCGTATAGTCGCCCATGGTGACCGTCCACGTGGCAGGTATGGTGATACCCTCACCGCAGGCCGACCAGTCGGCTGTCACCGCAATTTTCCCATAGTCGGGATGCGGCGTGTCATAAAGCGTGTCCTTCACGCAGGAAGAGAGCAGCACGGCGGCTGCCATTCCCATCATATATATATATTGTCTTGCTTTCATACTCTATTCCTCCGTATTAGAATAACTTCCATACCAATGTCACACCGGCGTTGATGGGGCCACACCAATTTTTTGTCTCGTTGCCACAGCGCACGCGCACACCATCGATGACTTCATATTTTTCGAAATCGGCATTCAGGTAGCCCATGCCGAGGTTGAAATCAAGAGTCAGTGCCTTGTTCAGCCGTAGCTGATAGCCGGTGGTGATGCCGCCACCCATCAGGTCGCCCTGCTTGCCTGTTTCGGAGATCTTGTAGTTGAACTGTCCGGCCTTGAACATCGCCCCCAGATACCAGGCTTTCTTCTCACCCATGTAATAACGTATTTCCGGAGCCACTTCCCAGAGTGCATAGCGGCGGTCTTTGTCGCTCCAGCTCCAAGAAGTCCACGAGCCGTTTACGGCAATGCCCCACGATGGGCAGATGCGCCATTCCACGCCAAGATCTGGTGTCAGGGTAGCCCAGCGCAGCAGGTTGGCACGCAGGGAGAGATGATAATCAGTTGTGATTTTAGTTTCCGACGGCGTGTCGGCAAGTGTATTTTGTTGAGCGGTTTTCTCGGCTTCTGCCTTTTCAGCGGCAAGTCGGGCTTCTTCCGCCTTGCGCTGCTCTTCGGCAAGCCGTTCCTGCTCGGCACGCTTCTCGGTTTCTAAGCGTTCGGCTTCCGCCTTGCGTCGTGCTTCTGCTTCCGCATCCGTCACGGCTGTTTCTTTTACTGGTACCGTCAGGCGCACGGTGACAAAATCACCCTCAGTCGCATGGTTGTGGGTAATGAAGTTTTCTTCCTTGATTTTCGCGCGTGTAATCAGTTCTGATTTTACTCGATTGGCACGGATCTTCGCCGTTGCAAGGTTCTCGGCTTCACCGCCCAGCGAATTGCAGTAGCCGTCAACCAGTAGCGGCAACTTGCCGTCAAAAATTGTTGCTTTACTGTTTTCGATACATTCCAACAGGCGGGCAAGTTCAGTGTCATTGCCATTCCAAGGAACGTAGAACATGTCCTTCTGCGAAACGAAGCGGAAGGTGTAGGTCGTGTCTGTTTTCTGCTGCGCAATGACAGGAAAAGTTACCGTCATCAGCCACAGAAACAAGGTAAGAAAAGTGATTTTTCTGCTCATATAAACTTGCATTTATTATCTTTGTCCTCTCCAAAGATAATAAATGTCATTCTATGCCCAAAATATTACAAAAACTTTTTTCTGTTGAAATACAGCGTTTTATAAAAATTGTCGTTTGAGCACTTTTCAAATTGTCGTTTGAGCACTTTTTTGTCGAATTAGCACTTTTTTGTCGTTTGAGCACTTTTTGAAAATGGGCTTCTGAGACCTTTTTCATCGGCTTTTTACCACACAAATTATTCCAGATTTGATTTTTTCCATTTGGCAGGCGTACATCCTTCTTTCTCGGAATGACAACGTTGCTGAGCAAACAGTTACTGTGCGGTTTGATGCTGATAAGACCACTTCCGAAAAACTCCGGCAGAGTTTTGAAAAGTTTGGATATAAGGCGCGCATTCTCAAAAAAGGCGAGAAAGTGAAGACAGATACCAAGGAAAAGTGTGAACTCATGTAAGAGTAGTGCATATAACCAATCTTGTTACCATAGTTGGGCAACTGTTTGACATTGTACTTCTATGGTAACATTTTTATAGGCGAGGAAAGACGCCATTCCTACCATTTTTCGCGTAGTTTGCCCCAATAACATCGTCTGTATTTTTTTGCGGAAACGCAGAAAGGTTAATGTATTAATTATGTAGACTAAAATTTGCAGGTTAATCTTTTAGGTACATCACAGATGATGTTGTCTGTATGGTGTAAAGGGAATTTTATTACGGAACAAAGTGCCGGGATTTTTTTAACTGCGATTCCTCCTTTCATTTAGGACATAACCATGTGGAGGATAGACGCTATAATTAATATGAAAAGTTATGTTTAGGCAACTTTGATATTTTAGGATCTTGCAAATTGTTTTGGATATTCTTTTGTAGGATAAGTTTGTTTGAGCTATAATCTTGCAAACTTTTCAAATAGGAATTTTTATCACCAAACCAATATTTGAATATTGCATTGTCCCATTGATTTATTTCTTGAGATATTTCCTTGTGAACATTTGCTGCAGATTTATAATCATTTCCTATCAATGCAATATTATAAATCAACTTATATACTTTCATCTTCAATACAAAGTTTCCCGATATGCTTGGGTTTGTAATGGTTTGGTCATATAGAAAATCAATAATTTCTGTATGAGAAAAGTTCCTCGCCGGGACGAACGGAATTTGTAGAGAGCATTGATGAATTGTAAAAGAAGAATCATCTTCTGTCATGCTCTCAGGAAGATATATGTCCATATTTTTGGTATTCACAATGGCTTGTTGAAACATAGGCATATTCAAACATTCTTTTAGAGATGCTTCCCAAAGAGGAAAAATGGTGAAGAATAGTTTATAGGCTTTTCTGCCGGGAACTTTAACCATTACAATTCCTATAAGGATACAATTTACCGCATAGACAAAACTATTCGGAGTAATGCCTTTCAAATCAAAAGTTTTGCAAATGGTATCTGTAAACTGTTTTTTGGTCATGCTCCGGTCAGTAGCTTATTTTCATAAGTTTTACTCCGTGGGGAGGAATGTTTGTTTCGGTATCAGAGGTGTTCAAGTCTTGTTGTCGCCAAAGATCGCGTGCGGATTTGAGTTTTTCAATGCCGAGTTTTGAAAAATATTTGCCTAAATCAACTTTCGCGAATCTGTTTCCGAGATTGAATATTCCCACTGCGTAGCTTCCATCATACAGAGGACGTTTCCATATTTGAATTTCCCCGTCAACGATTTCCTGTTTTGCTTGTTTGCCGAGTATATCCTGGTCCACGGCAATGACTTCGTTGTTGCAGAGTAAGTTGAAAGTGAAATCGTCTATTTGAGATATGTCGCAGCCAATGAGCAAAGGGGCTGCAAGCAAAGCCCAAAGGCTTATATGGGTGTATTGTTCGTCTGCGGTGAGTTGCGAATCGTGAAGAGTTCCTCCCCAGCCGCCAACTTTTCCTACCACAAGCATATCGGGATCATTCCAATGTCCGGGCAGGGAGTAAGCCCATTTGTCGGCTTGTTGGCGAAAACCTATATCGCTTATGGATTCCCATGTGTCGCGAATGTCATCTGTGGTGCGCCATGAATTTCCGTCAACTCCGTATGCCCAGCGGCACACGTTTTCTGCGCCCCAAGCCACATTATAGAAAACATCGCGTGGCAGACGACGCAGCTCGCGCTCCATTTTAAGGTAAGGTTCCAGTTGCGTTGCCGCAGATTTGTCTTTGTCTTCGGCAATGTTTTTTGTATATCCGCAGCAGTCGTATTTAAGGTAGTCCACGCCCCAGCTGTTCCAAACTTCGGTGTCTTCTTTTTCGTGGTTAAGCGTGCCGAGATAGCCTCCGCAAGTGAGATCGCCCGGCGAAGAATAAATTCCGAACTTCATGCCGTGGGAGTGAAGCAAATCGCCAAGTTCTTTCATGTCCGAGAATTTTTCGTTTGTGGATATGTATCCCTTGGAATCGCGTGTTTCCGACTCCCATCCGTCATCAATGTTTACGTAGTTGTAACCGTAATCAGCCAAACGTTTTTCAATCATTGCGTTTGCCGACTCAAGAACTTTTTGTTTGGTTACCCCAAGTCCCCAACAGTTCCAACTGTTCCAGCCCATGGGAGGTGTGAGAGCTATTTTGTCTCCAACTTTTATGGTTATGGTTTTAGCGTCTTTGCCTTTGGCATTGACGGCTTCGAGTGTTACGTTATAATCGCCGCGATTCCTGACGCTGCCGTAAACTACTCCGCGTACAGAATCGATGCTCAGCCCTTGCGGAAGATTCTTTGCGCTGTATTTCATGGGCTTCTCGCCCGAGGCGGCAACTCTTAGTATCACCGGTTTTTCGGGACTCACTCCGTAGACGAGCGCATTGTTTATGTGCGGTGTGGCAGGAGCTTGGGGCGTGAGTATGTACTTTGTAAAAAGGGTTTGCTCTATTTCTTTTCCCGTGTCGTTGTCTTTGTATGTGATTTTAAGGCGTGATGTGTTTTCGTTGGGCAATGCAAAACTGAAAGTCTTGCTTTGTTTTCCTTTTATGTTTACCTGACGGGTGGAAATGTCAGAGACGGCGTTGGTTTCAACGTTTGTCATTTCGGCTGTGAGCATGCCTTTTTGTGCGCAGTCGAACGTGTTGTCGAATTTTACGTCAAACCGGCTTTCGGCAGCGAATGTTTTTTGCTCTGTTAAGAGTTTTACGCCATCAAGTGGATTGTCCTGAATTTCAAAATGTATGGGTGTACCCGAAATACCTCCGTCGTCTCCCTCGTTATACACCCTTATGGCAAGAACATTTTCCTTGTCCCATTTTATCAAGCCGGTGTTTGCAGGAATGTTATACTTTCGCGGCGTGTCCCATGCGCCGAAATATCCGTTTTTGTCCGAAGGCATTCCGCCCGTTTTGCCTACCGGTTTGCCGTTCAAAAAGGTTTCGTCGGCATCGTCTATGTATCTTATGCAGAGGTTCAAACCATATTTAAGGTTCTTTCCCGCAAAATCTTTTTTTCTCGGAATGAATTTTATGCGATACCACGCATAGCTTCTCACGAGTTTTATGTTTTGTTTGTTCCAACTGTCGGTAGTGGATATTTCCTGCCAGTTGTTGTCGTTGAAAGCTGTTGATTTCCACGCAGGATTGTCTCCTGTGTGAAATTTTGCACGTGTTATTTCAATATTTTGCGCGTTTGCGGCAAGCGATATGAAGAGTGCGGCAATCACTGTCTTTATATGCATTGTTATTCCCGAATGTTTTTTATTACTTAATGCAAATTTAATTTTTATTTCGGTGTACAGTGCAAAAATTTCAGGATAAAAATGCACGTGGACGGTACAAAAAAATGAGGGCTTATGATGTCGAAAAAAACATAAGGCATTTAATTAAAAATACAAGGCATATATTTTAAAATAAGTGCCTTGTATTTTGAAATACATGCCTTGTATTTTTGACAATGAAGAATCTGTTGAAAATTAAGAACTTATGAAAGCCGAAAAATCGGGCAGGAAAAAGTGCATAAAAGCCTGTCGGAGTAAGGGAAAAACTGGTACAGAAAAAGTGAAAGGAAATGTTTATGCGCATTTCACGCATGCCGCTATAGCAATGAAGCCGTATGTCAGCAATAAGGCAAAGGTGAGCAAATCAACATCGGCTGTGGGAAAGCCTCCGCGTGTGTATTCGGACGATATGGCATGTGGCGACGGGGAAATGTGCGAGGAAATTTTTGTACAAACAATGTAAAGAATTCCGCCAACTATTGCTCCGACCGCGAACCCGGTTATGACATCTCCGAAATAGTGTACGCCGAGATATATCCGCGACCATCCGTTCAGAACAGACCATGTAAGGATGAACAGAGTGGCGCGGGGCTTCTTGAAAAGCAATGACAGGAAAACGGCTATTGACATGGTGTTTGCCGAATGGGCGGAAAAGAAGCCGAATTTTGCTTCGCGATAGCCGTTGACTGTTTTGACGGCGTGCATGATGAACGGGTCATTGCACGGACGCCATCTCTCAAAAAGTGCCTTGCTTATTTCCGACAAAGTGGTGCAAATGGCAACGCACGCCACAAGCATGGCTATCGTGGTGAGCAGTCTTGGAAATTCGTTGTTCTTGACGATCACGTAAATAAGTATCACTCCTACGGGAATCCATGTAAGTGTGGACGTAGCCTGCAACATTATGCCGTCGGCATAAAGAGAATTGCTGCCGTTGAGGGCGAGCGTGATGTTATTATCGAGATTCAAGAGAAATTCCGGCATGGCTTGAAGTGGTTTGGGCTGTTTATATCAAACCGATGGCTGCAGTGGGAATCCAGCCTTTCTGTCCTCCGCCGAGCGACACTTGTTTCCAACCTTTCACGGAGCTTTCTGAGGTGATTTTTATCTTAGTTCCGGGAAGAATTTGCTGGAGTGATTTTGAATTGCCGGAGGGTGATTGGCGAATTTGTATCTGTTGCAAAACAATTGCTTCGGTCGGTTCGCCGCCTTGAACAGTCAGTATGCCGGCACAAACAAGTGATAGTGCCGTTACAAAGGTTAGAATCAGTCCGCCGAAGAATGCTCCTTTCCTAAGCCACAGTGCATTTCCGAAGAAGTAGAGCAGGGTGCACATTAGAACAAGTGCGAAACCCACAAGAGAGTAAACCGCCCATCGGGCAATGCTGTTGGAATGGAGAAAATCGTGGGCGTAAGAAGAGATGAAGGATTGCGGTTGCGCACCTGCATACTTGATTTTTGCAACAGTTATTTTGAGATTGTATTTTGCGTCTGAATTTGAAGGATCAATGCTTACCGCGCGTTCGTAAGCAAGTCGGGCATGCGGATAATCGTTTAGGCGGTAGTAACAGTTGCCGAGATTATATTGTATGTCGGTACTTCGTATGCTTTGTGAGGCTTCTTCAAATTGTTTTGCCGCAGCGCGGTATTCGTTTTTAGAGTATAAGGCACATCCTTTCTCATAACTTTCCCGTGGAGAGGCTGCGTATGATTTTTCTGCGAAAATATTTAGGCAGAGAAGCAAAGATGTTATGAATATGAACTGTTTCATTTGGGAATTATCTTAAAGAATTTTCAATATTCACAATTACTTTGGCGGAACGGGAATAAAGATTTTCCATATTCTCCTGTGGATTTCCGGGAGCAAAGCGTGCGAACTCGCATTGTTTCATTAAGTCGGTAAACTCGGCACACAGAGTTTGGCTCACTCCGTTTTTAAGAAGCGTGCTTTCTATTTCATCGGTCTTGAACTCCGACATGGGAATTGTGAGACGGTGGGATATGTAAGCGGTAAGAGCATTTGCCAGCTCGTCATAGAATTCAGCGGCGTTGCCGGTGTTCATAAGTTTCTCGGCTTTGCGCAGATGTTTTGTGGCAGTGCGCTTTGCGCGGACTTGCATTCGAAGTGTAGTGTTGCTACGGAAGTTTTCGGAACGTTTCAGAACAAGGAATGCAACGGCAAACAGCGCAATCAAACCGGCGAACACGGCATAGAAACCTACGTTTGTGAGCGTGAAGAACTGAGAAGGAGTGGAATAGCTGCTGCGATGAATGTCGTTAATGTCTTTGCGCAAAAGATCTTCGTCGTCGGAAGGCTGGTTGGCTCCCTGTTCCACACGGAAACTTATGGGTTGTGAGCTTGCGGTTTTGTAATAGCCTGAAGCTGTATCGTAATATTTGAGATTTATGGCGGGAAGAGTGTAATTGCCTTTCTGATGAGGCACAACGGTATAGTCGTAATAGATAGTTCCGCTCATGCCATTGGCTGTGAGGGAAGTTTTGTCTGTAAGTTTGGCGGGAAAAACTTCAAAATCCGAACCAAGGTTTAGTTTGGGTGCTGTGATAAGTTTCATGTTTCCCGTTCCTGTGATTGCCAAACGCACCGAAAGGTTTTCGTTGGTGCGGGGCTTGGGAGTGAGAATGGAAGAAGCAATTTTGAAGTTGCCCACGGCTCCCGAGAAATCGGACGGTTTGGGTGTGGGAAGTTTTGAAACGTTTATGGACAGCGACGGAGCTATTATGGACTTCTTTACTTCTGCGAAATTTGAGTTCCCGTTGAAGAAAGCATCAAACGGGTCAATGTTTGGATTGGCTACGGCAACAATACCATCAAACTTAATGGAAGGAATTTGCAGTTTGCCCGTTTGCTGCGGGAACATCACGTATTGGCACCATTTTGTGGTTTGATAGTTTTCACCTTTGTAGTTTTCTATGCTGAATGTCTTGTTCTTAGGAAGCGGCACTTCTTGTATGAGAAACCCCTTGAGGTCCGGCATCTTTCCGGAAAGCTGTGTGAGATTTACGCGGGTATAAATCTTATAAGTAAGAACTATCGGCTCTTGTTCGCAAACGCTTGTCTTATTGGCAGAGACGGTTATGAAAAGATCTTTTGCCGTTATGCGCCCGTTGGAAGAAGGTGTTACGGTTTGGTCTTGCTGTTGGGTGTTTGCGGAGTTTGGTGTGTGATGTATGGAACCGCTTGCGTGTATTGTTACGGTGTTTGTCTTGTAGGTTTTGCCGTTAATCTTGAAAGCTGCGGGAGGTATGCTCACTGTTCCTGCCTTATCAATGGTGCAGGTGTATGTAAAGGTAACGGAACTTGTCCCCGAACTTTTTCCGTTTATTATTTGGTAGCTTGACATTTCGGAGCGGCTCGGACCGTAAAGCACGTTAATGCTTGAAGGAAACTTGGGACCGGTGAAATTGTCTATGTCGCGTGTGGAAACATAATATTCAATTCTGAAATCTTCCCCCGTAGCCACGTTTCCCGGTGCGTTTACTTTTATGCGTATTGCACCGAATACGGGCAGGGAAAGTAATGTGAGGAATATTAGACAAAATGTTTTTTTCGTCATGATGGGCTTGTTGTGATTACCAATTCTTGTCAAGACTTCTGGGACTTGCAAAACGTTGTCCTTTACGCAGTTTGTCCTGCGTTTTCTGTTCTTCTTGTTTTGCAGCATCAAGTAGTCGCTCTGCATTGTCTTTGGACATTTGGTTATTATTTTGCTGTTGCTTTTGTTCTTGTTTATCTTTGTTTTGCTGAGGTTTATTCTGTTGTTTCTTGTCGTCTTTTTCCTGCTTGTTTTGGTCGTTTTGATTTTTATTCTGCTTTTGGTTTTTCAAAAGGTGGCGGCAAAGAGCAAGATTGTAACGGCTTTCATCGTCGTGAGGATTATTGCGCAAAGCATTCTCGTAACTTTTTATGGCTTCGCCGTATTGTTTTTGGCTTTGCAGAATCACACCGAGGTTATGATTGGCTTTAGCAAGATATAAAGGATTTTTTGTGCGTTTTATAGCCGATTCATATTGGGCGGCAGCGTCCTTGGGATTGCGCTGGCGCAAAAGAGCGTTGCCCAAATTGAAATGGGCCGTGGCATCTTTATCATTTTTCTTAATGGCTTTGCGATAGGAAGTTTCGGCATCATTGAAAAGACTGTCAAGATACAGAGAATTGCCTTGGCGTATCAGTCGACGATTGTCTTTTTGTGAAAATGCCGGAACACAACACAATAAAACCAATGAGAGTGTTATGTATTTTCTGAATGTCATCATCTTTTCTTAAACAAATTAAGTTTGCGCAATACATGATTCTTGCGTTCCATAATTATGGCATCTATGATAAGCGCGATAAGGGCAATAAGAGCCACCCATTGGAATTGCTCGGCGTATGAAGAATATACGGCAGAGGACATTTCGCTTTTCTTTATTTTATCAAGGTCGTTGAAAAGACGTTCTCTTGCTGTGGGCGCATTAGTCAAATATATAAATGTACCTTTTCCTGCCTCGGCTATTTTGCGGCACATATCTTTGTTAAGGCGCGAAATAACAGTCTGTCCGTTTTTATCAACTATATATTTATTTTTATCCGCCGGGTCGGGGACAGGTGCGCCGCTATCTTTTCCAACACCTATAATAAATACACGTATACCTTTCTTTGCAGCTTCTTTTGCAGCTTCTTCGGCTCCGCCTTCGTGGTCTTCGCCGTCTGTTATTACTATAACAGCGCGTCCAACGTTCTCTTTCGAAGTAAAACTCTTTGTCGTAAGATTTATAGCGTCTCCTATCGCTGTGCCTTGGCGAGTTATAAGCGAAGGATTAATTGCGTCAAGGAACATATTGGCAGAGATATTATCGCTCGTAATGGGAAGCATATTAAAAGCATCACCTGCAAAGACAACAATTCCTACTTTATCGTTATCCATTCTGTCGATTGTGGAAGAAATTAATTGCTTTGCGCATTCCAAACGGTTGGGCGAAACATCTTCGGCAAGCATACTGTTGGAAATGTCAAGAGCTATCACAACTTCAATACCTTGCTTTTTCTCATTGTCAACAGTCATTCCCATTTGCGGACGTGCAAGAGCAACAATCAACATGGCTGCGGCAAACAAAGCAATAAGGAATTTTATATGCTGTCTTTTGCTTGAAGCATCGGGCATAAGAGCTTTTATTAATTGCGTCTCGCCAAAACGTTTTAGTTTACGCTTACGTGAGATGCAGGACAATATATATATTATAGCCCATAGCGCAAGAAGCAAAAGCAAATACAGATATTTAGGATCTTCAAATCTGAACATGATTCGTTTTAGTTTTATGGAATGCGCCTGTAAACAGTTATTCGTAAAAGAATTTCAATCAACAGAGACAATATAGCTAACATTGCGAGAGGTTGATACAGGTCGTATCGCTTGGAATACTTTCGTACGCTGAACTTTGTGCGTTCCAATGTGTCTATATCGTGATAGACTTTCTTCAATTGGCTTGTAGAATTTGCACGATAGAATTGTCCTCCCGTGGCAGTTGCTATTCCGCTGAGCGTTTGCGTGTCAATTTCACATGGCATTTGAATATAATGAACACCTCCGCCGGGAAGTGGATACGGGAAAGGAGCTGTCCCGTTAGTTCCCACGCCTATTGTGTAAATTCTTATTCCGTATGTTGCCGCAATATCGGCAGCGGTGAGAGGAGATATTTCTCCTGAATTATTGGAACCGTCGGTAAGTAGAATAATTACCTTACTCTTTGCTTTGCTTTCCTTAAGTCGTGAAACAGCGTTCGATATTCCCATTCCTATTGCCGTTCCATCGTTTATCACTCCGTGTAATGCGAGGTCGCAGCTTACTTGTTGCATAAGATTAAGCAGTGATGCGTGGTCAGTTGTCATGGGACATTGCGTATATGCTTCGGCAGCAAAAACTGTTAGTCCGATATTATCATTAGGTCGTGCAGAGATAAATTCCGTTGCAACGCTTTTAGCTGCTTGTATTCGGTTTGGCTGCAAATCTTCGGCGAGCATACTTGTACTTGCATCTATTGCAAGCATTATGTCAATGCCTTCCACTTGTGAATTTTTCCAAGAGTTTTTACCTTGCGGGCGTGCAATAATTATAATAATCAAAGCAATTGTAATGAGCCGCAGCACAAACGGAGTGTGCATAAGGCGCAGTTTCATCGTGGGACGTATGTGCCTGTATGCTTGTGTGTCGGATATAGTTATGGATGCCTCGCGCTTGCTGTGGCGTAGGAAATACCATACGGCGTATGGTATAAGCAGCAACAGCAGTAGGAGAACTTCTTTATTTGCGAATGTTATCATTGGCGTATAATACTATAGCAACAATTCGAAAATCTCGTTGATTATTAAAAGAACCACTATCACGGAAGCAGTAATGGCTATGCCGAGAACAACTTTCTTTTTGGTGCGTGGGTTTTGTGCGGGAGTTTCTTGTTTGTTGTCTTCTTCTTCCACGGGAGCAACTGGAATTTTGTCGCTTTTGGTGGTTTCTATGTAGGATGACAGACGCATTAGATTGCGTTCGTCTTCGTTTGAATCTGTTTTGAGTTTTGCAAATTTTGTAAGGTCGGCAGTAGCAAGAATTTCTCGCAATTCCGTGTAGTCCGGTTCTTTTATCGGTTCTTCAAGAGCGTTGCCTTTCTCGGCATTTTCTTTTGCCATAAGTTTTTGACGGTCTCCAAGGTCAATCAAATGCTCCACAAGTTCATACGATGTCATTTCATCGGCGCGGAAACCGTAACGTTTGCTTACATATTTGCGTAAAATCAGGATAAGACTCGTATAATAGTCCTTTGACGAGAGTTCTTCTGATTCGTATTCATTTTTCAGTTTCGCTATTTCGTTTTGCGCTTCTTTGTGTGGGAGCAGTTGCTCTTTCTTTGCAGCTTTGGCAACTTTTATCTTCGGCGCAGCAATTAGTTTTCGCGCAGCAATCCAAATTGTCTGCCCACAGACAATCAACAGTAAAGACAAAAAGAACAACGGCATCCAGTCGCGCCATGTATATACAGGCTCAATTATTTCTTTCGGACCGAAAAACTTGTCAACATGTGCGGTGTCTACTTTTACATCATTTACTTTTATGGCAAGTTGGTTGGTGGAATATACTTTGCCTCCCACTTTTACATTCATAGAAGGAATATAATAGAGGGCAGGGTCGAAACTTGTGATTGTAAAAGAATAATCCGACGTATTGGTTCCCTTGACAGGCTCGTCTTCTTTTATACTTACGGTTTCTTTCTTCACAACTTCCACACCCTTTTTCATTATTTGCTGAACGTTCTTAGGAAATGCCGGTTGTACGTTCTGCGGATGTTCCACGGTGATGTGTACCGAAGTTTGCTCGCCAATCAAAATTTCGGCGGAATCTATTCGGGCAGTAACCTTGACCTGCGCCTTTGTTGTCAAAACCGCAGAGAAAAGTACCGTTATTATAATAAATAGTTTCTTTGCCATTTATACGTTGCCTTTAGATGATATGCCGGCTGTTTTGGAATTGAAAAGCTGCATGAGCTTCTTAACATAATTTCCGTCGGTAGGTATTGCCACGTTTCTCACTCCGGCTTTGGTGAATTGCAGATGGAGTGTGTGCTCACGTTCTTGCCATGCGCTACGATGTTGATTGCGCACACGTTTGCTCGAAGTGTCAACATATTCTATGTGCCCGGTTTCTGCATCGCGAAATTCAACGATTCCTATGTCGGTCAGTTCTTTCATTCTTATGTCATACACTTCTATTGCATTCAAGTCGTAACGGTGTCCGGCTATTTTCAATTTGTCGGTAAGGTCGTGGCGGTCTATGAAGTCGCTTATCACAAATGCCGCACATTGCCTTCTTTGTATTTTCATCATGAACTCCAATGCCTCGGAAATGTCGGTTTTCTTTCCTTGCGGCGTAAAGGTTAGCAATTCGCGTATTATGTAGAGAATATGTTTGCGTCCTTTCTGCGGGGGAATGTATTTCTCCACTTTGTCGCTGAAAAAGATAACCCCGATCTTGTCGTTGTTTTGTATTGCCGAGAACGAGAGTGTTGCCGCAATTTCTGTGATAAGTTCTCTTTTTGTTCGCATTTGCGTACCGAAATCCACGGAACCCGACACGTCTATAAGCAGCATTACCGTTAGCTCTCGTTCTTCTTCATACACTTTTACGTAAGGACGATTGAAGCGTGCCGTAACGTTCCAGTCTATGTCGCGCACGTCGTCACCGTATTGGTATTCTCTTACTTCGGAAAAGCTCATGCCTTTACCTTTGAACGCTGAGTGATACTCGCCGGCGAATATATTGCTGCTTAGTCGGCGTGATTTAATTTCTATGCGTCTTACGCGGCGCAAAAGTTCTGTGGTGTCCATACTCAAATCACGAAATGTTTCAGGGCACAGCCACCTTGTTTATAATCTCGTCTATTATGTTGTCGCTTGTTACGTTTGCTGCTTCCGCCTCATAGGAAAGACCGATTCTATGACGCAACACATCGTGAGCCACAGCGCGAACATCTTCGGGAATGACATATCCTCTGCGTTTCAAAAAGGCGTATGCACGGCTTGCATAAGCAAGATTAATTGAAGCTCGCGGACTGCCGCCGAAAGAGATGTAGTCTTTCATGTCTTTCAACTTGTAACGTTCTGGATAGCGTGTGGCAAAAACTATGTCGGCTATGTATTGCTCTATTTTTTCATCAATATAAATGTCTTTAACCACCTCGCGTGCGTGCATTATTTTGTTTGCGCCTACAACGGGTCTTACTTCTTCGGGCTTCTTTTCGTCGAGTTTTGCGCGGACAATGGCTTTTTCTTCTTCAAGTGTGGGATAATCAATGATTACCTTCATCATGAAACGGTCGGTTTGGGCTTCGGGAAGATTATATGTACCTTCCTGCTCTATAGGGTTCTCTGTGGCGAGCACAAGGAAGGGTTCGGGAAGCGGGAATGTCTCGCCGCCTATCGTAACCTGTCTTTCCTGCATGGCTTCAAGGAGTGCACTCTGCACTTTTGCGGGAGCGCGGTTTATTTCATCGGCAAGAATGAAATTTGCAAATACAGGACCGCGTTTTACAACGAAAGTTTCTGTTTTTTGACTGTAAATCAAAGTTCCGATTATGTCGGCGGGCAAAAGGTCCGGGGTAAACTGCACACGATTGAACTTGGCATCAATAAGGGATGCGAGTGTTTTTATGGCGAGTGTCTTTGCAAGTCCGGGCACACCCTCCAACAGAATATGTCCGTTTGACAAAAGTCCTACGAGAAGGGATTCCACCAAATGTTTCTGTCCCACAATTGTGCGCCCCATGCCGGCTGTAAGTTCGGAAATGAAGCCGCTTTCTATTTCAATCTGCTCGTTCAGGGCACGGATGTCGATATTATTGTTCATATACTTAATATGTAGTTGGTTTCTTGCGTATGCAAAAATATAATTATCTTTTTTATTACGATAGCCCCTTATATTAAAAAAGAGAAAAACGACATCATTAAAGCCTTGTCGGTCTTTGGCGTTGCTCAGTCGCAGTAGTCAAGGTCGGGGTTGGCGTAGAATTTATATTCCGGGTGTAATGATTCGAGTTCCTCTTCGAGAGAGTGGCAAAAGGCTTTGCGGTTTTTTACGGAGAAATCGGTTACAACGTCGAATGATACGCTTTTCTGCTTTTCGTCAACTATGAATCCGTGAAGCTGCATGGCTCCTTTGTGTTTCATCACCGTTTTGCGCACTTCCTCCTGAAATTCCAGATGTTCGGGATTGTTGTCGTAGGCATATATTCCCACGGCGAGATAAATGCCGTAGGTTTCCGATATGTCGCGTTGTATCTTGAGCGTCAGTGCGTGGATTTGTTTTGCCGTCATACCTTCGGCAACTTCAATGTTCACCGACCCCACCATGTTGTCCGGTCCGTAATTGTTGAGTATCAGGTCGTAGGCTCCGTGAACTTCGGCAAACGACATGATGCGTGCCTTGAGTTTTCGCGAAAACATGCTGTCTACCCTGTGTCCGAGGATGTCGTCGAAAGTGTCTTTGAGAATGTCTATGCCGGCTTTGGTGAGAATCAGCGAAATTGCCGCTCCAAACCATCCGTCAAGGTCTATGTCCCAAATCATGAGTATAAGGGCGGAAACAATGGTGGCGAATGTTATTATGGCATCGAAGAGATTTTCTGTACCCGAACCGCTCAACGAGTCGGAATTCTCGCGTTTCCCAGCATTTGTGGTGTAGATTCCGAGCCATAGCTTGGCAATAACTCCCGTAGCCATGATAAGAAGCATGGTGGTTGTATAATGGGTTTCGGTGGGGTGGATTATCTTTCCCACGGCACTCACGAACGACATTATTCCGACAACTACAATTAGTACGGCAATAGCCATTGCGCTGACATATTCTATTCTTCCGTGTCCGAAGGGGTGGAATTTGTCGGCGGGCTTCATGGCAAGTTTTGTGCCGCCCACGGCTATAATCGAGGATATTGCATCGCTAAGATTGTTTATTGCGTCAAGAAATATGGCTATTGAGCCGGATGCCAGACCTATTATGCCTTTGAAAATGGCATATACGAAGTTTACGACAATGCCCCAGATTCCCACATGTACAATTACTTTCTCGCGCGAATCGTATTTGGTTGTTTGTTCTGTATCGTTGTTTCTCATTTCAAATTTTACCGTTAACGGGTGCAACACTTCCCGTTCTGTATGCAAATGTAGTCATTTTTGAGTTTACCGAAGCCATTATTTTATTCACGGTCCGCGTATAATTTTTGAATATTCGGGAGATGCGAAAAATGCTTTGCGCAAGCAGTGAAAAATACAAGGCACATATTTCAAAATACAAGGCATATATTTTAAAATAAGTGCCTTATATTTTCAATTAAAAGCCTAATGTTTTTTCTCTTTTGCAAGTGGTTGATAAACAATAAGCTGCACGAGGCGAAAAAAGAACATTGTTTATGAAAGAATATACGATTGTATGGTGTGTAAATGAATATTTATCCGATAAATCCATGTGTGCGCACCCCGTATAAACCTTGCGGGCTTTCCTTGGCTTTGCAAAGGGAAATGGATAAAGCGATTATAAGATTGCAAAAGCGGGTATATTCGGCAGAGTTTTGTTATCTTTGCAGATAAGATTAATCATAAAAAACAGAAATGGGCTTATTATCAAATATTTTCAAGAAAAAAGCGCAAAATTCCGACGGAAGCCGCGTTGGAGGTATTGAAGATTTCATGACCTTAATAAGGGTGTATTTTCAGGCATCAATGGCGGCAAACATAGGAATAACTAATATTTCAATGCTTCCCGATTTGAGAGTTTTCAAGCAGACTCTCCACGTGGCAACAGTGAACAACCGACTCGGATTCGGCGAAAAGACAAAGTGCAGAAAGATGCTGGAAGAAATCTATGGGCTTCCCGATTCTTTCTTCCGTGAAATAGACGCGAGCATAAAGTCTCGCTGCCGCAAAATAAACGATGTAACAAATTATTTGTTCCAATTCCAGGGCTTCTCGCAGGATTTGCTCATGCTCATGAGCAATGTGTTGAAATGGAAATTCCGTATGCCCTCGATCTTCAAGAAAACCCTCAAGGCGATAATTGAAAGGTCGGTAAATGACATACTTACCAAGAACGATTGGAAGGATGACGGTGTGAGAAGAACCTGTGTGGGAATAAGAAAATATCGCCAAAGCCTCGGTTATTCGCCGCAGTGGATGACCGAGTATATATATCATCTCGTGATGCTTGCAAAAAAAGAACCGCGTCCCAAAGATGTTCCCGAAACCGATAAAAAGTAACGGGCAATTTTGCGGAAAGGCATAAAATAGATAAATTTGCAAAAGCGACGCAACGACTGACTATGGCTGAAGGTGGCACAAACAGAAAAACAATAGAAATCTTTCAAACAAGAGTTCGCCAGTTGATGTACGAATACGAAGGTGTACGCGGACAGAGAGACGAACTGCGTCGTGATTTGGAAGAAAGAGACGAAGAAATTCGCCGTTTGCAAGCCCAAGTGAAAGAACTTCAGAACTCGTATCAGTCGCTAAAAACCGCCAAGATGCTCGAAATCTATGACGGAGACGTGGAAAAGTCGAAACGGCGAATAGAATCGCTGATAAGACAAGTGGACAGGTGCATAGCACTGCTGAATGTATAAGAAAAGGCAAAGCACCATGGCAGAAGCAAGTGAGTTTTTTTTGATACAGTTGAGGATAGACAATCAAACCTATCCCGTGAACATACGCCGCGACCAGGAAGAAATATACAGAGAGGCGGAACGGCAGATAAATGATAAGCTAAATCTTTACAAGGACAGGTTTCCCAACCTTGCAAAAGAACAATATCTTTATATGACGTTGTTGGATTTGAGCGTTAGACTCATACAATCCGAAAGGCGTAACGACACCGAACCTTACGAATCGGTGATGAACAACCTTACAGCCGAAATTCTTGCAACTCTCGGCGATAAAAGTTGAAGAAAACACTTTACTTTGCTTCGTGATAAGTCCAAAAGCGTTGTGTTTCGGCATGGCGCGAAAAAAGAATTGAACAACGGACATTAATAACGAACAAAATAAAAAACAAAACACATGGAAATAGTATTCATAATAGTTGCGCTGGTTGCCGGCTGTGGCATCGGGTATCTGATGTTGCGTTATGTGGCGACAAGCCAATATAAGAAAAGAATATCCGACGCAGAAAAAGAAGCAGAGGTTATAAAAGAGAAAAAACTTCTTGAGGTAAAAGAAAAATTCCTAAGCAAGAAAACAGAACTTGACAAGGACATGCAGCAGCGCAATCAGAAGTTGTTGCAAACCGAAAACCGATTGAAGCAGCGCGAAATCAGTCTTAATCAGAAACAGGAGGATTTGGTGCGCAAGAAAAACGAACTCGACAACCAGTTGCAGCGTGTGGAGCAGTCGCAGAACGCATTGCAGGTGGAACGTGAGGAACTTCAGAAATTGCAGGCCAAAGAACGTGAGAAACTTGAGGAGCTCAGCGGACTTTCTGCCGAAGAAGCTAAATCGCGTCTTGTGGAATCTTTGAAAGACGAGGCAAAGACCGATGCCCAAAGTTACATCAACGACATAATGGATGATGCAAAACTTACGGCAACAAAGGAAGCAAAGAAAATAGTAATCCAGACAATTCAGCGCGTAGCCACTGAAACAGCCATAGAAAACAGTGTAACAGTTTTCCATATTGACAACGACGAAGTGAAAGGACGTATAATCGGTAGAGAAGGGCGAAACATTCGTGCTTTGGAGGCTGCAACAGGTGTGGAATTGGTTGTTGACGACACACCGGAGGCTATTGTGATTTCAGCATTCGATCCTGTGCGTCGCGAAATCTGTCGTCTTGCTCTTCATCAGCTTATTACAGACGGAAGAATCCATCCCGCACGCATCGAAGAGGTTGTGGCAAAGGTGAAAAAGCAAGTTGAAGACGAGATAATTGAAACCGGTAAGCGCACAGCCATTGACTTGGGTATTCACGGGCTTCATTCGGAACTCGTAAGACTTATAGGAAAAATGAAATACCGCTCTTCTTATGGGCAGAACCTTTTGCAGCATGCCAGAGAGACTGCTAATTTGTGCGCTATCATGGCTGCGGAGTTGGGATTGAATCCCAAGAAAGCCAAACGTGCAGGTTTGCTTCACGACATAGGAAAAGTGCCCGACGAAGAGCCGGAATTGCCGCACGCAATCTATGGTGCCAAACTTGCCGAGCAGTATAAAGAGAAACCTGATATTGTAAATGCAATTGCTGCCCATCATGACGAAACGGAGATGACGAGTCTTCTTGCTCCGATAGTACAGGTTTGCGACGCTATCAGCGGTGCTCGTCCCGGAGCGCGTCGTGAAGTTGTCGAAGCTTATATCAAACGACTCAATGACCTGGAAAATATAGCAATGAGCTATCCCGGCGTAACAAAAACCTATGCTATTCAGGCGGGACGTGAGTTGCGTGTCATTGTAGGTGCCGACAAGATTGACGACAAACAGTCGGAAACCTTGAGCAATGAGATTGCCAAGAGAATACAAGACGAAATGACTTATCCCGGTCAGGTTAAAATAACAGTGATTAGGGAAACGAGAGCCGTAAGTTATGCTAAATAACGTGCTGAAGTAAATTCTTTATGAACACAAGGTTTTGTCTGAAGAATAGATTGTATGCGTGCTTGAAAAAGTGCGCATACAATGTTTTGTTCCTACCGTTCATTATTAATGCAAATGCGCCGGCGAATGCGCAAAGTGTGTTAAAGCGGTTGACAGACAGTATAGAATACAGGGCAGACTGGACTTACAATATTTCGGATGCGAGCGAGAGAACGCCATTTTGGTTATCGTCCAACCGATACGGGCTTGGCGGTGTAAGACATTCAAACGGGCACATGCGCTGGGGTGTTTTCAAAGACGAAAAAAAGGATTCCAATGCAACATGGCGCATGGGATATGGCGCGGACTTCGTGTTGGCGCACAATTACACGAGTGATTTTTTTGTGCAACAGTTGTATATGGATTTGGGATATAAAAACATTATAATTTCTGCGGGTGCAAAAGAGCGACCGGCAAATTTGAAAAACAATGAATTAAGTACGGGAAGCCAGACATTCGGTATAAATGCCAGACCGGTGCCTGAAATTCGTTTCGAAGTGCCTGATTACATTTCGTTGTTTGGCGGAAAAAAACTTTTTTCCATTCGTGCCCACATCGGATACGGTATGCTTACCGACGGAGCGTGGGAAGAAACGTTTGCAAACAAGAGTCGCAGCCATTATGCCAAGAATGTTTTGTATCATAGCAAGTCAGGATTTTTGAAGATTGGCAATGAAAACATTTTTCCCTTGACTTTCGAGGGCGGATTAGAGATGGCAGGAACGTTTGGAGGCAGATATTACAGCGGAGACGGCTACTCTCGCAATTTATATCAAGGCATTGGTGATTTTGCAGACATACTTTTCGGATTAAGTAGCGATCCCGGCGAAGGAGATTACAAAAACACCAAAGGAAATACGATGGGCTCGTGGCTGTTAAGCATAAACTATCATGGCAAAGGCTGGAAAGCGCGGGCATATTACGATCATTATTTCGAAGATCACTCCGGTTTATTTTACAAATACATGGACTACGACGGCTTGTACGGCTTGGAACTGAATATTCCCAATAACTCGATCGTCAACAACGTTGTATATGAATATGTGTACACGAAGTATCAGAGTGGTTCCATATATCATGATGAAACATCAACGATTCCCGACAAGATATGCGGGCAGGACAACTACTACAACCATAATCTTTATGCCGGTTGGCAACATTGGGGAATGGCTATGGGCAATCCGCTGTTTCTTTCGCCGCTTTACAACAAGGATAAGAAGCTTGCGTTCGAGAGCAACCGTTTCGTGGCTCATCATGTGGGTATTAGTGGCAATCCCACGCAGTCTTTGCATTATCGCATGCTGTTTACTTTTTCCAAACAGTTCGGAACGTATCTGCAACCTTTGGAAGATATAAAGTACCAACGCTCGTTTCTTGCCGAACTAACCTATTCGCCCGAGCGAATGTTCAGAAGAAATATGCGAGGGTGGAGTGTAGGAGCGGCGTTTGCCTTTGACCGTGGCTCGTATATAGGAAAAAACACGGGATTTCAGATAACCTTGAGAAGAAACGGGTTCTTCTCGCTATAACACGAAAGAAAATGAGAAAAGTGAAGTTTTTTCTTTTTGTCATAACGGTTTGCGCTCTTTTTGCGTCTTGCGATAAGATGACCAATAACGGGAATCTTGACGGCATGTGGCAACTTATTAGCGTTTCATACAATAAGACCGGAGGCGAAGACTCGATTGTGAATGTGAAAAACGAGAGGGTTTACATGAATTTCCAACAAAAATTGGGACAAATCACTCCCGGAACATTCCGCACCGATTCCATGGGAAGATATTTGCTCATGCGTTTCGAGAAAAAAAGTGGAATGCTGAAACTGCATGACTTCTATGCCTTTTATGAAACCGCCGGTCCGCTCGGCACAGAGAGACATTCGGAAGAAAAACTGTTGACGGATTCCGCTACCACGTTGTTGCAGCCGTTTGGTATAGATGGATTGTTCGCTAATTTCAATATCTTGAAACTTACTGGCAGTTCAATGATATTGCAATCCGATTACGCAAGACTCGTGATGAGGAAGTTTTGATTTTTCTCTTTTCACAACGTTTCTCGAGTGCGTTGTGGTATAGATGACTTCCTACGAAAATTCAATATTTGTTGCATATAGCATTAAAGTAAGCTGTGCAGAAAAACATGCTTCGGGACATGCGAAAAAATATAAGGCACATATTTCAAAATACAAGCCATATATTTTAAAATACAAGGCATTTGTTTTTTGCCAAAAGGCATGTAACTTTTTCGACATTATAATAGTTTCATAAACAGAGCCTTATGATTTGATGAATTAATCGTCGAAACCACGGTTTTTGCTTTGCATGTTTATGCGTTAATGACGTGCTGAATTGTATATATATTCCTTGCTTTTCAGATTATCCTTTTCTTTTATAGATGTGCAGTATATGTGAGTGGTCAGCAGCCACATCGAATCAATATTACTTGATGTTGGTGTGAGAATAACGGTTAATAATAAAATGCCGTGGTGAATTTTATATGTCCAAGCGTGTGTAGTTAAGAACAAAAAGGCTTTCAAATGGGAATCGGTGTGGATTGTAGTTCCACGAAAACAATACAAATGGTTTGTCTTGTTTTTTTATTGTATGGCTATCAATATCGTTTCATTGTCAGAAATACTGTACACCAAGTATCCGCCAGGAGGGCTTTTTCTAACGTAAATCCTGCATTTGTGCCCGCCAATAGATGTTTCAAACAGGTGCTTGGGGACTGTTGTCATGTGTTAGTTAACCCAACTACCACGATACACGGAACTTTTCAACAGGCTTGGCAAGTTCAACAATACTTCGTTCTTTGCTTCAGTGTATGCAAATGTTTTTTAGGCTAATCCTTTATGTTACGGTTTGAAATGGTTGTTGTAGCTTCAAGATTGGACAGCGTGAATTGCAGTGTATGCAGTTGCTCATGGGCAAGCCGTCTTTTTCCTTTCGCTTTTCCTTTTGTTCTCTTGGTTTCAGATTTTTTATAGACCGCTTGTCATTCAGTGCGTCAGCAATGCGCCTTTCACAGTCCCATATTAAGTACACTCCCGTGCAATATTAAAGGTGTTTTTCCAACATTTCACGATGCAAAAACGCGAGCCAATTTGTTTATTTTTATCATGTCGGGTAATTTTTCCCCTATGTATGGAGATCCTTTTATGTTTGAAGGATTGTGATAAAGGTTTGCTTTTGTCTTAAAATAAAAAAGTTCCTCAATATAAGTATTGAGGAACTTTAGTTATTGAATTATGGAAAATCTCTTATTCTGCAGCGAGAGTGAAACGGCGATATGTTACAATCTGCAAGTCTTTGTCCTGCTTCTTGAGCCATGCCGAAACGCTTTCTTTCTCATCGCCGAATTGGAATTCCTGATCTACAAGGCAATTCTCCTTGAAGAATTTTGCCAAACGACCTTTTGCGATGTTCTGAATCATCTGCTCGGGAAGATTTGCAGCCTTCTCTGCAGCAACAGTCTGCTTGATTTCCTTAGCTTTTTCAGCGTCTTCCTTGCTAAGCCAGCCCTTTGCCATATTTGATTCTATATGGTCGTCGCTGTCAACAAGATTTGCGTTGATTCCGGCTTTCTTCAAAGCGTTGATAACTGCTTTTTCAACCTGTTCGTCCTTTGTTTTCTGAACAGCAACTTCAAACTCTGATTTCTTAACCTCTTCGGGAACAGAAGCCTCGTCAAGTGCAATAGGTTTCATTGCAGCAACCTGCATTGCAAGCTTGTGAGCAGCATCTTCATTGTTTTTGTTGAGCTGAACCATGGTGCAGAGAGTGTGCCTGCCCATATGATCATAAGTAGAAATGTTGTCGCCTTCGATATAGGTGTAACCGTCAAGTTCAGTTTTCTCACCGGTGATGCCGCTGCGAGCAACGATTGCTGATTCAACGGTCTCGTTTCCGATGGTCAAAGCCTTAACTTCGTCAAGAGTCTTTGCCTTTGCTGCAACGGCAGCATCAATGATGTCCTGTGTCAACTTAACAAAGTCTGCATTATTGGCAACGAAGTCGGTTTCACACTTTAGGGCAATAATCGCAGCGAAGCCGTCAGCATATTTAACGAGTACGCATCCTTCCGAAGCTTCACGGTCGGAACGTTTTGCTGCAACAGCCTGACCTTTTTCGCGGATTATTTCGATGGCTTTTTGAGTATCGCCTTCAGAAGCCTCGAGAGCTTTTTTGCAATCCATCATTCCCGCACCGGTAAGTTTGCGAAGTTTTTGGATTTCTGCTATTGTAACAGCCATAATTGTTGTTTCTTATTAATGAGTGGTTATTTTTACTTAGCCTCTTCTTCGGACTTTGTTTCTGCTTCTGTCTGCTTTGCAGCGGGAGCTTCAACACGTGCCTTGCGTGAGCGATGACGCATTACTTTGGGAGCGTCTGCATCAGCATCAGCTTCTTGTTGTGCGGCAGCAGCATCTTGGTCGGCTTTCTCAACTTTACGTTCTTCCAAACCTTCGTTGATAGCTGCACAGCAAGCGTCAAGAATAACCTCGATACTTGCAGCAGCATCATCGTTTGCGGGAATTACATAGTCGATGTTTGAAGGATCGCTGTTTGTATCAACAATACCGAACACGGGAATTCCCAAACGTACTGCTTCGCGAACAGCAATGTTCTCTTTGTAAACATCAATTACAAAAAGAGCAGCGGGAAGGCGGTTAAGATCAGCAATAGAACCAAGGTTCTTTTCAAGTTTTGCACGCTGACGGCTAATTTGAAGAATCTCGCGCTTTGAAAGGTTTGAGAATGTTCCGTCTGCTGTGAGCTTATCAATATTTGCCATCTTCTTTACTGCCTTGCGGATAGTGGGGAAGTTGGTAAGCATACCACCAGGCCAACGTTCGATAACGTAAGGCATGTCAAGAGCTTTGGCTTTCTCTGCTACTATATCTTTTGCTTGCTTTTTGGTTGCAACGAAGAGAATTCTCTTGCCGGATTTAGCAATCTGCTTGAGAGCTTCTGCAGCTGTATCAACCATCGCAACGGTTTTGTTGAGGTCTATAATGTGAATACCGTTACGTTCCATAAAGATATAAGGAGCCATTGCGGGATTCCATTTACGTTTCAAGTGTCCGAAATGACATCCGGCCTTGAGAAGGGTTTCAAAATCTGTACGTGACATTGTCGTTTTGTTTACTTTGTTTACTTTCTTTTTGTTTGCATTTTAAGCACCAGCCTCAAGGTAGTCTTTTGTCGCCGCTACATATACTATATATAATGTATGGCATAATATGTATTGCGGGCGGCAAAGGAATCCTTGCGGTTTAGATACTAAACTATTTTTATTCCCAATATTTTCAAACAGGATATTAACGCTTGGAGAATTGGAAGCGACGGCGTGCTTTGGGGCGTCCCGGTTTCTTACGCTCAACAGCGCGAGGATCGCGAGTAACGAAACCTTCTTTGCGAAGAGCTGCTTTATCTTCGGGATTTATCTTTACGAGTGCGCGTGCAATTGCGAGACGAAGAGCCTGCGACTGACCTGTAAAACCGCCACCGGTAAGATTTGCCTTGATGTCGTATTTTTCAGCTGCTTCCAATAACTGGAGAGGCTGCTTAACCACGAACTGTAAAATAGAAGATGGAAAGTATTCGGTTAAATCTTTTTTGTTGATAGTTATCTTTCCTGTGCCTTCGCTCACGTATACACGTGCTATAGAACTTTTGCGACGACCTAATGCATTAACTACGTCCATTTACTATTTTATTTATACTGGTTAATATCGATTTGTTTGGGTTTCTGTGCTTCCTGCTTATGTTCACCACCCTCGTAAACATAGAGATTTTTTAAAAGCTGGCGTCCAAGACGATTCTTGGGGAGCATGCCGCGTACTACTCTGCGAACAAGTTTTTCGGGACCGTTGGGCTTTTTGAAGATGCTTTCGGGAGTATGTTCGCGTTGTCCGCCGGGATAGAGAGAGTATGTGAGATATATTCTGTCTGTCCATTTTTTGCCGGTGAGACGCACTTTGTCCGCATTGATTATTATCACATTGTCGCCACAGTCGGCGTTGGGAGTGAATGTGGGTTTGTATTTGCCGCGAAGCAATTTTGCAACGCGTGTGCAGAGACGACCAAGTACCTGATCGGTTGCGTCAACCACAACCCACTCTTTGTTTGCATTCTGTTTGTTGATAGAAACAGTCTTGTAACTTAATGTATCCACTTTCGTGTCTTTTTAATTTTATGATTAAACATTAGGCTTGCCTTCCGTTCTAAGTTTTTCTTCGGGTTTGCCATAAAGTTTTTTGCGCCGCATAACGACGCGCCACGATTCACTAACCACTGCATCAGGCCAAATTCTTTAATAGATACAGCTATTAACACGTGGGATTAACAGGCTTTTTGTTGCCTGTTGATAATAATCGGTGTGCAAAATTACTATTTTATTTTTATGTGGCGATGATTTCTTTATGATTTTTTGCCGTAATTCGTTCATTAAATGCGGAATCTATACGAAAAAATTGTTTGCCTTTGGGGTTTTGCTTTTTGTGTTGTGCCAAAATCGCCGTTTTTGCAAATGCCCGTAAAAAATCAAAAGTGTCGTCTCCTGCATTGTGCTGGCGGCGACACTTTCTATGGTGTTTTGTTGCGGAAGTCCGCTTTACGTTTATTTCAGTTTGTTCTCTTTGTCGGGGAAAATTATCGAGGGTTTGAATGTCTTTGCTTCTTCGGGTGTCATCATGGCGTATGACATGATTATTACCACATCGCCAACCTGCGCTTTTCTTGCGGCTGCGCCGTTCAGGCAAATCACTCCGCTTCCTGCGGGACCGCTTATCACATAGGTATCAAAACGTTCGCCGTTGTTTCTGTTTGCTATGAAAACTCTTTCTCCGGGAAATATCCCGGCGGCTTCTATGAGGTTTTTGTCTATGGTTATGCTGCCCACGTATTCGAGATTGGCTTCCGTTACGGTGGCGCAGTGAATCTTTGATTTGAGTATCTGTACGTACATTTCTGCTTAGATATTCTCTTTATATTTTATGTTGTCAATCAGTCTGACGGGGATATGTCCGCAGAATACTGTTATGCAGCCCACGATATAGTTGCTGTCTTTCCAATCGCTTACGTTTTGCAGTGTTGTTCCGTCAACTATTTCGTAATATTGAACCTCAAGTCCTTCCACGGAATTTATGGTGCTTACCACGAAATCGTGCGTCTCTGCCACGCTGTGGCTCTTGGCATATTCGCAACTTGCGAAAAGGGTTTTTGAGATGTTCAATGCTATTTTTCTCTCCTCGTCGTTGAGCAATGCGTTGCGACTGCTTAGTGCGAGTCCGTCTTCTTGTCTCACAATGGGACAGGGGCGGAGCTCTACAGGTATGGACAGGTCTTTTACCATAGCTCTTATCACGGCAATCTGCTGAAAGTCTTTTTCGCCGAAATAAGCTCTGTCGGGAGTTACGGCGTAAAACAATTTGCTTACAATCTGACAAACTCCGTTGAAATGTCCCGGGCGGCGTGCGCCTTCCATTACTGTATCTATGGGAGGGTATGAGAATTTGCGTGTGTCGGTTTCGGGATACATTTCTTCTACTGCCGGTGCAAACATAATGGTGGCACCAAGCGATGACAGCAGTTTTTTGTCTGCCTCTATATCGCGCGGATAATTTTCAAGGTCGCGCTTGTCGTTAAACTGTGTTGGGTTTACAAATACGCTTACCACAGTGGCATCGTTTTCTTTTACTGAACGTTTCACGAGTGATGCGTGTCCTGCGTGAAGCGCACCCATTGTGGGAACAAGTCCCACGGTTTTTCCCTCTTTGCGTAGGGCGGCAATGCGCTCGCCTAGTTCTTTTCGGGTTTCTATTACCTCCATGTTATACACATTAGTTTTGTGGCTGCAAAATTACTGTTTTTTTTACAGACATCAAAGTGCTGTGTTTTCATGGCTGTGCGCACGAGGTTTGAAACCACGGTATGGCGAAAAATTTCAGAAATACTGTCGAGTTGCGTAAATGTCTGAAAAATAATTGTTTACGCAGTATTCGTATCTCTTTTGTAAGTTGTTGTGTTTCAGAGATTTGAAATGGGCAAAAATACAAGGCACTTATTTTAAAATAAGTGCCTTGTATTTTAAAATATATGGCTTGTATTTTTTGCTACATGCCTTATGTTTTTTAGGACATACGGAATGTGTGTTTTTATGTTTGCGGAAATTCGTGCTGTGTCGTGGTTTTTGATTCCCGAAATCAAAGAAAAAATGTGCGAGGTGCAAATTTTTATTCCACTATTACTGAATAGTTTAATTCCGGAGGGGAGTGGTTTTATGAAAATAAATTGTGCTTCGGCACTTGACGGATTCAAATATATGTTATACCTTTGCTTTTACAAAGGAGTTCCGCTGACGGCAGACCGGGATGCTCATCAATAAAAAATGAAAACCGAGACCGTTTCGCAAGTCAATGGCGCGCTGTAGAATATACAGATTACAAAGATTTGCGGACCCTCAAATCTTATCATATAGGAGTTTTCATCGCGTATCGCGTCAGTGTTCTCCTTTCTTTTTTTCTTTTAAGACCGTGGCGGTCTTGGAAAGTAATTATTACACCTGATGCAACAAACTGAATATCTTGACAACCTTGACGAAAGTCAGCGCAAAGCCGTAGAATATATTGAAGGTCCGTCGCTTGTAATAGCCGGAGCCGGTTCTGGAAAGACACGTGTTCTCACCACAAAGATTGCATTTCTCACCGCTCACGGGCTGAAGCCGTGGAATATACTTGCGCTGACGTTTACCAACAAAGCCGCCCGCGAAATGCGTGAACGTGTTGCCGCTATAGTGGGAGAAGGGGTTGCCAAATACCTTGTCATGGGCACGTTTCACAGCGTGTTTGCCAAGATATTGAGAAAAGAAGCCCCACTGTTGGGTTATACGTCGAAATTTACAATATACGATCGCACCGATTCCACAAGTCTCGTGAAAAACATAGTGAAAGGCATGGGACTTGATGTAAAGGTTTATAAACCTTCCATAGTCCTTTCGAAAATTTCGCAGGCAAAGAACAATCTTATTCTTGCGGAGGAATATTTTAACGATCCCGATATTTTAAAACGCGATGATTTCGATAAAGTTCCCGAGGTTGGACATATATATATGAAGTATCAGCAGCGACTCAAGGCATCGGATGCCATGGATTTTGACGATTTGCTCGTGAAAATGTACATATTGCTCACAACTCATGAGGAGGTGCGCAGAAAATATGTGGACCGTTTCAATTTTGTGCTTGTTGACGAGTATCAGGACACTAATCGCACTCAGGCAAGAATCCTTTGGCTGCTCACGCGTGAAAGACAAATGCTGTGTGTGGTGGGAGACGATGCGCAAAGCATTTATGCCTTTCGCGGTGCCGACATAGGTAATATCCTTAATTTTACGAGAATTTTCCCCGATGCCCGACTTTTCAAGCTCGAACGCAATTACCGTTCCACGAAAAGCATAGTCGATGCTGCCAACAGCGTAATTGCTCACAACCGTAACAGGATACCAAAGGATGTTTACAGTTTGGCAGGCGCGGGACAGAAGATTGAAATATATCCGACCGAGAGCGATGTGGAAGAAGCGGAGAGAGTGGTTAAATCAGTATGCAAAACAAACGCCGACAATGGTGTGCCGTATAGCGAAATAGCCGTGCTCTATCGCAAGAATGCGCAAAGCCGCGTCATAGAGGAAGCTCTGAGAAAGTCGGGTGTGCCTTATCGTGTGTATGGCGGGCTTTCGTTTTACGAACGCAAGGAAGTGAAAGATGCCATAGCCTATTTCCGAATGACCGTGAACCCGAACGACGACGAAGCTTTCAGGAGAGTTGTGAATTATCCTGCACGCGGAATAGGAAATACCACTCTAGAGAAACTAATGTCAGTGGCTGCGAACAACGGAATCAGTCTGTGGGAAACCGTAAACACATTTGCAGCAAAAGAACTCGGGGTTTCTGCCACTACCTACGGACGTATATCCAAATTCGTGGCTATGATAAACGGCTTTGCCGCAAAGGCTGGTGAACTTGACGCTTATGCGCTCGGAAACGAGATTCTTGAAGAGAGCGGGGTGAGAACGGAAATAGTAACCGATACGAGCGATTTGAGCAGAAAAGAGAACCTGGACGAACTTATAAACGCCTTGTATGATTTCGTGGCGCAGGAAACAGAGACAAATGGCAGTGCGGAGAATGCCACTATTGAAAATTATCTTGCCGATGTGGCTTTACTTACCGATGCCGACAAAAACGATGCCGACAAAGAGAAGGTTTCGCTCATGACAATACATTCTGCAAAGGGACTTGAGTTTTCTGCAGTGTGTATAGTGGGACTTGAAGAAGAAATCTTCCCAGGACATCAGGCTTTCTTTGATTCTCGCGAACTCGAAGAGGAACGTCGCTTGTTTTATGTGGCACTGACGAGAGCCAAAGAGTATTGCTATATAAGTTATGCCCGTTTCCGCTTTTCGTATGGTAATGTAACCGAATCCGATCCGAGTCGTTTCGTAAAAGAACTGGACTCCTCGTGCGTACATTTCAATGACAGGAAAAGCAAAGGCTGTTATGGTCAGCCGCGCAGGAGTTTCGGCGGTTTTGATGACAATCGTTTCACATTGCAAGCTTCGCCGGTTTTCGGCAGAACGGCAATACGTCGTGAAAATCAGGAATCGGACGGCGTCCAAACACTCGAAAGTGCCAAAACACAGGCGGGCGACATAATAAAGGTAGGAACCGTGGTGGAACACCGGCGTTTTGGCAAAGGCGTTGTCAAACGTATTATGGATGCAGGTGATACAGCGAAAGTCAACATAGAATTTTATGATTCTGGAACGAAAGATCTGTTGCTCAAATTCGCACCTCTTGCCGTTTTAGAATAAAAACGTGTGCAGCATTGCAAATTTTACAAAAAGAAGTAACTTTGCAAATGCGCTGAATCCAAAAGCTTTCAGTTGCGTGGCTTTTGAAATAAACTTGTAAATAGTAATATGATTTCCTTTACAGTCAGTTTGGTGGCCTTAGTCTTGGGCTATCTCGTTTACGGGCGTTTTGTAGCGAAGGTTTTCGGACCTGACAATCGCCCCACGCCGGCTTACCGTTTGCAGGACGGAATGGATTATATTCCGATGCCGACATGGAAAATTTTCATGATTCAATTTCTGAACATAGCAGGCACGGGACCAATATTCGGAGCCATAATGGGCGCATTATACGGACCTTCGGCTTTTTTGTGGATTATATTCGGTTGCATATTTGCCGGAGCTGTTCACGATTATTTGAGCGGAATGATTTCTATAAGAATGAACGGATGCTCGCTAACGGAAATAATAGGAAAATATTTGGGACACACTACAAAAAAAATAATGGTTGTGTTCACGGTAATGCTTCTGATATTGGTTGGAGCAGTGTTTGTGAGTTCCCCTGCCTTGATTTTGAAAGATCTTACCTCGGACGTGCCGTTCATGAACATGTATTTTTGGATGGCGGTGATATTTGTCTATTATATAATTGCCACTCTTTTGCCTATTGATAAGGTTATAGGTAAGATTTATCCCATTTTCGCCTTTGCACTTCTTTTCATGGCTCTCGGATTAATGGTTGCACTTTATATACACTGGCCTTCCATTCCTGAAATAACCGATGGCTTGAATAATGTTCATCCGAACAAAGCTGCTCAACCCATATTCCCGTGTTTGTTCATAACCATTGCCTGCGGAGCAATCTCAGGATTCCACGCTACGCAAAGCCCTCTGATGGCAAGGTGTATGAAAAGCGAGAAGTACGGACGCCCTGTGTTTTACGGAGCAATGATAACCGAAGGAGTTGTTGCCCTTGTGTGGGCTGCGGTTGCAAGTTATTTCTTTTTCGATCCCTCAAGCGGCAATACGGATATGAGCATTCAGGCTCCGAATGTAGTAAATATAATGAGCAGACGCTGGCTTGGTATTGTTGGCGGAATTCTTGCGATATTAGGTGTGGTAGCGGCTCCAATTACTTCTGGTGATACTTCTTTGCGCTCGGCAAGACTTATTATTGCAGACTCTTTGAAGTTCAAACAAAAGAAATTGCTTTCCCGTCTGTACATTTCAATTCCTCTTTTTGCTTTGGTGGCGTTGATTATATGGTTCAACCTTTCCGATAAATCCGGCTTCGCAGTTATTTGGGGATACTTTGCGTGGGCAAACCAAACGCTTTCGGTATTTACTCTTTGGGCTATAACTGTTTATTTGTTGAAGAAAAGGAAGAATTATTTCATAACTCTCATCCCCGCATTGTTTATGACAACTGTTAGTGTAACTTATTTGTGTGTTGCACCCGAGGCGATGGCTCTTCCAAAGGGAATAGCTTATACTGTCGGCGGGATAGCGGTGTTTATAGCTTTGATATGGTTCTTTGTGTGGAAAACAAAACACGCAGGAGAATATTCTTCATCAGAGGAAAAATAAAAGTCATGCGCAAGCCGTATATAAGTTTTTGTGTTTGGATGATGATTTTCTTTTTATCATCCGGCATGATTCTGTTTTCTTGCGGAGGAAAATATGAAAAATGTGCCGAAAGTTCTAACATTGTTCCTACAATATTTCCCGATTATACAGATGTAACAGTTCCTGTAAACATTGCACCGCTGAATTTTGAGATAAAAGCCGCAAAACATGTGAAGGCTATTGTGGAATTCGAAGGGAAACAAGTAATAAAAGTCGAAGGCTCTACGGTTATAGATTTTCCTGAAAAGGATTGGAAAAGAATTCTTGGAGAAGCTGCGGGTAAATGTTTGGTTGTAAAAGTATCCGAGTGGTCGGAAAAACATCCCGGCGGCATTGATTACAAACCATTTTCTATTTTTGTTTCAAAAGACAGCATTGATCCTTGGATTGCTTACCGCCTTGTTCCTCCCGGATTTGAATTGTGGAACAGAATGGGAATTTATCAACGTAATCTCGAAAGTTTTAATCAGAAAACAATAATAAAAAATTCGCAGAACAACAAAGGATGTGTCAATTGCCACAGTTTTTGTGATTACAATCCCCAAAATTGGTTGTTTCATGCTCGTGGAGAAGGCGGAAGTACAATAATAACTGTAAACGGAAAAACAAGAAAACTGCCAATAGAACAGTTAGGACCGAAGAAAAGTGCCACATATCCTTATTGGCATCCTTCGGGAAACTTCGTTGCTTTTTCTTCAAACCTTACCCGCCAGACATTTTACGGAATAAGTCGTAATAAAATTGAGGTGTTCGATATGAATTCCGACATTATTATTTACGATGTAAAAAACGATAGGGTTTTAACCGATTCGAGATTCTGCGGAAGCGATGATTGGGAAACCTTTCCTGCTTTCTCGCCTGGCGGAAAATATCTTTATATGTGTGTAGCTCATCTTGGAATAAATGAACAGCAGCGAGAAATGATGCAGTCATATTTTGAAAAGATGAAATATGCTCTTATTCGTGTTCCTTTTAATTCCGCCAATGGAACCCTCGGAGAAAAAATAGATACAATATACAGTCCCTCGCAAAATGGAGGCAGCGTGTCTTTCCCCCGAATCTCACCAGACGGAAGATTTCTGATGTTTACCAAAGCAGACTGCGCAACGTTCCCGATACAACATGTGGAAGCAGATTTGAAAATGATTGACTTGAATACAATGCGGTTTGTGAATACTGATATATTAAATAGTAATTGTTCCGATAGTTATCATTCTTGGAGTTCTAATGGTCGTTGGATAGTTTTCAGTTCACGCAGGGTGGACGGAAAATATACTCGTCTGTTTTTCTCGCATTGTGATTCAAAAGGCAAGTTCACCAAACCTTTCATGCTTCCTCAAAAAAATCCTGAGCAAAATGGAGAATTACTTTACGCATACAATATTCCAGAGTTCATAAAGTCTCCCGTTGTGTTCAGCAGAGAAAAGGCTGCGGAATTGTTCCGTGTTAAATGAAAATAGAGATGAAACGCAATTATATATTCCTGCTACTATCAGAAATCGTATGTTTTTGGGTTCTATTTCTTTGTTTCCCTTATACAATACAAATGCAGGAGGGCGAAGACCTGTTTTTGCTTACAAGAGAATTCTTAGGTGGTGTAATAAGCAGACCGCAGGGCATAACATTTTTGATTTCCGATTTTCTTGAGCAGTTCTTTGCTACTGCATGGGCGGGAGCTTTGATATATTCATTGGTTATAACTTTATCCCAGTGGCTATTGTTCCTTACTTTACGCAATCTTGGAAAAACTTCTTTCGGCTGGTTGGCATTTTTCCCTGCGCTCCTCGTAGTGCCTTATTCCTTCCCCTTTGTCGATATGTCCGTGAACTTCCTGTTCTTCTCGTTGTTGCTGTACGTGTTCACGGCTATCAAGTCCAAGATTTGGAGAACTGTTTACACACTGTTGCTTCCCATACCGGCTTTTTGCCTTATGCCGTGGTACGAAGCAGTAATGCTTTTGGTCGTGTTTTTCATATTGGAATATGTTTACCATAAGTCAAAGATTACTTCCGCCGTAATACTCGTTCCTCTTGCTTTTAGCTTTTTTGTTCCGCGTTTATGGTCGGATTTTGTGGACTTTGTGCCTTTCAACAAGCGTCCGCTTACAGGAATAGATGAGTTTTTTACATGGAAAGTCTTTGTGGGATATGTAATAACTTGTGCGGCAGTGTTGATACCATTGAAAAAGAAAGCAGCAGGATGGATTCTCTGTACCGCATCTGCGCTTTGTTTTGCAGCATTCGCTGCAATAATGCTTACTGATAAGGATTTGCTTTTCGGAGAAAGAACAAACAAACTCTCGCTTTTGGCTGACCAAAAAGATTGGGAGGGAATTATTGCCGAAGTTCCCTATGACGAGGCTGTGAAAAGTAAGATTCTTACCGACTATGTGCTTTTGGCAATGAGTGCAACAGATAATTTGCCGCAGGTACTCTTCTCTTATCCCATAAGTTCTCCCGAAGATTTTTTGTACAGACACGACAAACGAACTTTCTATACAAACTTCAACCGTCAGTTCTATGATAATATAGGAATATGGGATGAAGCTTTTCATCAGGCATTCGAATATGGTGTTACGCAGCGCGAGAACGAATGTTTCCGCTCTCTTCGTTTCAAGATTGACTATGCTCTCAATTCCTGCGATTTGGGTGTTGCCCGTTCCTATTTGGAACTTCTTCAAAAAAGCGTCTGTAATGGGGATTTCGTAAAAGGACGTATGCACAGACTTGTTGCGCTTGAGGCAAAAAGCAACAGAATAAAACTTCCGCCTTATCGCAGTGATACATTTGTAGGAGCATATCCCATGCCTTCGGAGTTGTTCCGTCTTTTCGAACGAAACGTAAACAGCAAAAAACTTCTCGATTACGTGCTTTGCAGTCTCTTGCTTAACAAGGAAGTTGAGAAGTTTGGTATAATATTATCCCGCTTTAATCTTTACAAGAACTCTGAAATGCCGCGTGCTTATGCAGAAGCTTTGACAGCTTTGGCTTCGCGCGACCCGCGTGCCCGTTCCATTGCGGGATATAACCCAGATCTTGAAAAATATTTTGCCGACTTTGCTTCTAAAGCCAAAAAGAATAACGGTCCGGGCGAATATTCCAATACTTATTGGGCATATTTGTTTTTCCGCCAGATAGAAAAACCGGAGGAGGCGGCTAATTAAGAAACGAAACTCATATTGATATGAAACGAAGATTAATCTATGCAATCGCGGCAGCCGCCGTGCTTGTGTTGTTTGGGGTTTACATGATGTTTGCCCCAATGCTTAAAGGCAATCAAACTGCTTATGTTTTTGTTGACGGCGATGATACTCGTGATTCTGTCTCACAGCAACTCTCGTCTGTGGCTCACTGGCCGCAGCGTTGGGGTGTTTCGCTTATGGCAGTACTCACACGCTACGACAATCATCCGCGCACCGGACGCTATGCACTTGAAAAAGGGCAGGGCGCACTTCAATTCTTTCGTGCCTTGCGCGGTGGAAGACAAACTCCGGTGGAATTGACAATTCCCACAGTGCGAACCATGGAAGACATGGCGGGATATATTTCGCACAACCTCATGATTGACTCCGTGGAGTTTGTGGAAACTGTGAAAGACTCCGCCAAAATGTCTGCATTGGGCGTTGATACGGCAAACGTTTACTGTCTTTTCGTTCCCAATACCTATGAGATATATTGGAATACTTCGTTGCAGAATTTTCTTTTGCGTATGAAAAGAGAATCTTCGGCGTTTTGGAACGACATACGTGTTGCCAAGGCTAAATCCATACCGCTTACGCCTCACGAGGTTTGCACTTTGGCTTCGATAGTTGACGAAGAAACGGCTAACAATGCCGAAAAGCCTGCAATTGCCGGCATGTATATAAACAGGCTAAAGGCAGGAATGCCCTTGCAAGCCGATCCTACAATAAAATTTGCGTGGCATGACTTTGCACTTCGCCGCATTCGCCATGGACTTCTTGACATAAAAAGTCCCTACAACACTTATCGAAACATTGGATTGCCTCCCGGACCAATAAGAGTGGCGAGTGTGGAGGGAATAAATGCCGTGTTGAACTACGTGCACCACAACTTCATGTATATGTGCGCCAGGGAAGATTTTTCGGGCACTCATAACTTTGCCCGCACCTATTCCGAGCATCTCGCCAATGCTGCCCGTTACTCCAAGGCTCTAAACGAAAGGGGAATAAAATGAAATTGCCGGAAACATATACCATAACGCTCGAAAATATGAACTTTTTTGCGCACCTTGGTGTGGGCGAAGAAGAGAGAAAAACCGGTGTGGAAATAAAAGTGTGTGTAAAACTTACAGCCGTTGTGCATCAAGGGGCGTTTGTTAACGATGATCCTTTTGCCGCTCCCGATTATTCCGAAGCCTACAGGCGCATAGCGGAGGTTATTGCTCGACCTCTTAAACTTCTTGAAAAGCTTGCCTGTGAAATTGGGACGGTTCTGTTGCAAATGCGGGACGTTGTAGCTGCCGAGGTTAAAGTTACAAAACCCAATCCGCCTGTTGGTGCAGACGGCATGAACGCGAGCGTGAACATCAGAATGGCAAAAAATATGGATTGAAACTTTGTGCTTTCGCCTAAAAAAGCTAATTTTGCAACCGCTTGCCGATATAGCTCAGTTGGTAGAGCGACGCATTCGTAATGCGTAGGTCCTCGGTTCAAGTCCGGGTATCGGCTCTTAAATGTAAAACCGCACTTCTGTGAAGTTGCGGTTTTATTGTTTTTCCATGTTTCGTGTGCCGGTTATCATGTTGTTTTTTCAAAAAAATCAAGGGAAATAGTGCGGAATTTATGCGTAAAAATTGCCTAGTTATTTGTTGTTGGTTTTCAGATATATAGAAAAACGAAAAATACAAGGCACTTATTTTAAAATATGTGCCTTGTATTTTAAAATAAGTGCCTTATATTTTTTCTTATTTCCTATGTGTGTTTTTCGTGAAGCTATAGCGCGATGAAAATTACTTGAAAAATTGTGCTTCATGTCCACGAAAACATCAAAGATTTCGGGACAAAATATCGCATTAAATAAAAATATAGCAAACCGATTACAACTTTAGCCGCTTTTTCACGTTTATAATTTGATGATGAAGTATAGCGAGAAAAAAAGTTTCCTTTTGCGCGGGCTGTTTTTGCTCGCGATGCTGTTTTTTGCGCAGACATTCGTTTCGGCTCAAGGCAACTTAAAAATACGTGGCACCGTTAGCGACACAGACGGAAAGCCCATAGAACTGGCAGTAGTGAAAGTGGAGGGGCAGGGAGCAGGAACGCTCACAGACTTGAACGGAAAATATTCGTTCACATGTCAGAGCGGCGACAGTGTGGTGGTTGTGTTCAGCATGTTGGGCTATCAAACTCACAAGCGAACACTCATGTCTCCGCACGACTCCGTTACGCTGAAGGTTGTGTTAAAGCCGTCCGACCACACATTGGGACAGGCAACGGTGAAAGGGCAACGGGTTCAGTCGAACACCATGCAAAGCATAAAGGCAAAGGACACAAAAAATCTGCCGAGCACTACGGGCAACGGCGTGGAGGATTTGATTTCCACAATGGCGGGAGTGAGCAGGCACGACGAGATGAGTTCGCAATACAATGTGCGTGGCGGTTCGTTTGATGAGAATCTTGTTTATCTCAACGGTCAGGAAGTCTATCGCCCCATGCTTGTCAGCTCCGGTCAGCAGGAAGGTTTGAGCATCATAAACAGTGATATGGTTGACAAGATTGAATTTTCAACCGGCGGTTTCCCTGTAAAATATGGCGACAAGATGTCTTCGGTGTTGGACATCAAATATAAAAAGCCCCAAAAGTTCGAAGGAAAAATCAATGCCTCGCTTCTCGGCGGTGGTGTCTATGCCGGTTGGGGAAACAAGCATTTCAGCATAATGAACAGCGTTCGTTATAAAACAACAAGGTATATGCTTGGCTCTCTCGAGACAAATGGAGAATATCGTCCCAACTTTCTTGATTACCAAACTTATTGGTCATGGACTCCCAACGAGCGTTGGACACTCGATTTCATAGGTAACATTTCGGACAATCATTATAATTTCAAGCCCAAGGACAGGGAAACCCGTTTCGGAACGCTTGCCGATACAAAAGAGTTCCGTGTATATTTCGACGGAAAAGAAAAAGATTTGTTCCGTACCTATTACGGGGCTTTCACAATATCGCGGCATTTCGGAAAAAAAACATCGTTGTCTCTCCTTGGTTCCGCATTCAAAACCCGTGAACAGGAAACTTATGACATACAAGGGCAATATTGGCTCAACGAACTGGGTTCGCAGGAAGAACTCGGCGTAGGGACTTATCGCGAACACGCACGAAATTATCTGAATGCCACAGTTGCCAACATAGGACTGCGTTTCAACACAAAGTTTTCCAAGCACGATGTAGAAGCTGCCGTTTCCATGCGCACCGAAAGCTTTTCCGAGAAATCTTCAGAGTGGGAAATGAGAGATTCTGCGGGATATTCCATTCCCAATAACCCGGACAAAATGCAGCTTTACTATAATCTTCACGCCGATGAGAAACTTAGTGCCACACGAATAGAGGCTTATGTGCAGGACACATATCGTTTTTCGTCCAAAGTGGGAAATTTTACAGTCAATTACGGAGTTCGTTTTTCCAATTGGAGCTGGAATAAGGAAACAATCATAAGTCCGCGCGCTTCGGTGGGTTTTATTCCTTCGGCAAACGAGAATTGGATTTTCAGAATGGCAGCCGGTCTTTATTGTCAGACACCTTTTTATAAGGAATTGCGAGATACCGTTACCACAAACTATAATACGGTGGTCAATCTCAATAAAAACATAAAATCGCAGCGCAGCTGGCAAATAGTTCTCGGGGGAGATTATACTTTTCGTATGGGAGAGCGACCGTTTAAGTTTACTGCGGAATTTTATTACAAGGGCATGAGCGATTTGATTCCCTACAATGTCAACAATGTTCGCACTGTATATTACGGCAGAAACGTTTGCAGCGGTTATGCAGTGGGAATTGACACAAAGCTATACGGAGAATTTGTTCCTGGAACCGATTCGTGGGTTACTTTCTCTGTTATGCAGACAAAAGAAAAGTTTGGAAACAAGTGGGTTCCCCGTCCCACGGACCAGCGATACAATCTTTCGCTGTATTTCACCGATTTCTTTCCCGGCACAGACCGTTGGAAATTGTCGCTTCGCGGAGCTTTTGCCGACGGTTTGCCTTTTGGTCCTCCCCATTCGGGAAGAGAAAAAATGAATTTCCGCGCCCCGGCATACAAACGTGTGGACATTGGCATGAACTATCGCCTTTTGAACAACGAAGATCGCAGTCATACGCGCGGCATAGCGGGTATGCTTAAAAATGCGTGGCTCGGAATAGACGCTTTCAACGTGTTCGGCATTAACAACGTTAATTCGTATTATTGGGTAACGGACATAACCAACAATCAGTTTGCTGTGCCGAATTATCTAACGGGAAGGCTTTTGAATCTCAGGCTTCAATTGGAGTTTTGATACGGAATCCTGTTATTGGTTAGCCGTATTGTTTTCTTCCTGTCCGTTTGTCGTTTGTTCTTTTTCGGCAATAACTTCTACAGCATACTCTGCTTCCGCTTTTTTCAGGCGTTTGTTTGAAATCATTGTCTGAACGGAAAGTACGGTTTCCATTACGCCATAAACTATGAACGATGTGCCGAGCACAATGGCTGGAAGTGAAGCCGATTCAATAGGGTTAATGAATATGAAAATGCCTGCGAGCATCACCAAAGCCGAAATAACGTAAAACGGCATGGGCGTGTGTATGTTTTTGGAACACAGACGGAAGGAAACAATCTGAAATGCTCCTGCCAAAACAAGGAACGCACCGAGTATAAACATGGATATTTTCAGAAAAGCCGACGGCATGAGCGACAAAACAAGTCCGAAGAGTATACATCCCACACTTGTTATGGGAAATTGCAGTTGTCGGTCTTCGGAAAACCGCTCTATGCTTTTAACGGCTTTGATGTTGTAAATAACAGACACTATACCGAAAAGCAGAAACAGTATGCCTATCAGCACAACTATGATACATGTGGCTGTTTCCGGGTTCAGAGCCAAAAGAAATCCTATAACCAAGGCAATGACCGCCCTTAAAATTGCGAAGATTGGTTTACTCATTGTTCTTTAATTTATATTTTTTGCGAAGTTACTCACTTATTTTGTTTCCCACCTACAGGTTTTGTCTATTTTTGCACTTGAAAAAACAACGTATTATGCTTACAATGTATTTGGCACGCCACGGCGAAACGGAAGAAAACCGCGCGCAGATTCTTCAGGGGCAAACCGGAGGACATTTAACGGAACTCGGAATAAGTCAGGCGCACAAGTTGGGTGAAAAACTTGCAGATGAGGTTTTTGATGCCGTGATTTCGAGTCCGCTGAAACGCGCGGTTGACACAACAAACATAGTGCTCGGCTACGGACATGAGAATGAAATAGAACTCTGCGACCTGTTGAAAGAAAGAGATTGGGGAGAATATACTCTGCACAGCTATGCCGAGGCACGCAAACTGGAAACGCTGCCGCCAAGTGTGGAAACGCTCGAACAAGGCATGGAACGCGGAAGACAATTTGCCAATCTTATGTTCAAAAAATACGACGGGAAGAAAATTCTCTGCGTGGGACACGGATTCATAAACCGCTGCATCATGTCCATGATATATGGTGTTGATAAAAGTGAGATTCGGAAAATGGACAATGCTGAATATCGCATTGTGGAAATGCGCGGGGAGATAGAAAGAACCGGCGCGGAAGGCATGAAAGACGAGGTTTCTGCCAACTGATGTAAGTTGTTGTTTTCCTGAATTAAAGAAAGGCGAAAAATACAAGGCACTTATTTTAAAATAAGTGCCTTGTATTTTAAAATATATGGCTTGTATTTTTTACAACATGCCTTATGTGTTTTTCGAGCTGTCGAACGGCTCAAAAAACAACGCAAAAAATAGCGTTTTCTTGGGATGCACGTAAGGTCCTTTTTTATGTGTGAGGTAGGAAATTCTGTCAGTCCTCTTTCTTAACAAGAATTTCGTCAAGAACAGTTATTGCCGCTTCCGGGGTGGGGATATTAGCAATAAGCATTTTGCGTTTGCCGTTAGTTTCGTCAAGTTTGCATCGGTGCAGATGCTTCATGGCGTAGTCAATGATGTTCCCAAATGTATTGCTCTTGTAGAACGGGCTTGCGTTGTTTGATACAAAGAACAAGGTCATTGACTTGTTTTTCATGAAAACCTTTTCCACACCGAGGGCACGAGCTTTGCGGCGCAGCGCAGGCATTAGCATAAGGGCTTCTGCCTGACGCGGGGGAGTGCCGAAGCGGTCTGCGAGTCTTTGTCTGTATCGTTGCAATTCCGAATCGTCGGATATGGAGTCGAGTTCGCGATATAGCATTATTCTTTCGCTTACTCCGGGCACGTATGTTTCTGGAAAGAACATAGGAATGTCGCTTTCCACATTGCAATCCTCAACAAAGAAACTGCCTTCGCCTTCCGTGGATTGTTTTATTTCGTCTTCGTAGAGAGATGAGAATTCCTGGGTCTTCAATTCGTTGACCGCTTCGTTGAGCACACGTTGATATGTTTCATAACCCAAGTCTGCTATAAATCCGCTCTGCTCCGCACCCAAAAGATTTCCCGCACCGCGTATATCAAGGTCTTGAAGGGCAATGCTGAAGCCGCTTCCCAAATCGGAGAAACCCTCTATGGCTTCAAGGCGACGGCGGGCATCGTCGGGAAGAGAGGACACGGGCGGAGTGAGAAGGTAGCAGTAGGCTTTTTTGTTTGAACGTCCCACGCGCCCGCGCATTTGATGCAGGTCGCTAAGTCCGAAGTTTTGTGCTCCTTCTATTATTATTGTATTGGCGTTGGGAATGTCAACTCCGCTCTCTATTATGGTTGTTGCAACAAGCACATCGAAATCGAAGTTTACGAATCCTGTTATGACTTTCTCCATTTCTTCCGGCGGCATCTGCCCGTGTCCTATGGCAACTCGGGCTTCGGGAACCACACGGTTTATCATTGCTTTTATTGCGGGCAATTTTGAAACTCTGTTGCATACAAAAAACACCTGCCCTCCGCGTGCAAGTTCGCGGTTAATGGCTTCCGAAACAATTTCTTCATTGAAGGTTATCAATTCTGTGTCTATGGGATATCTGTTTGGCGGGGCTGTGCGTATAACCGAAAGGTCTCTCGCACCCATAAGTGAGAATTGCAGTGTTCTCGGTATGGGGGTGGCAGTGAGCGTAAGTGTATCGATCTCGGTTTTTATCTGACGCAGTTTTTCTTTAACGGAAACACCGAATTTCTGTTCCTCGTCAATTATCAAAAGTCCGAGGTCGTGGAATTTCACTGTCTTGCCCGTCAGTTTGTGTGTGCCTACGATTATGTCTATTTTGCCATCAGCGAGGTCTTTCAATACTTCTTTTGTCTGCTTGGCAGTTCTTGCACGCGAAAGATAGTCCACACGCACCGGAAAATCTTTCAATCGTTCGCAGAAAGTTCTGTAATGTTGCAGCGCAAGCACTGTGGTAGGCACGAGAACCGCCACTTGTTTGTTGTCGCAGGCAGCTTTGAATGCTGCGCGTATGGCAACTTCTGTTTTTCCGAAGCCCACATCCCCGCATACAAGCCTGTCCATGGGGCGCGTTTTCTCCATGTCTTCTTTAACAGCCATACTTGCTTTTGACTGATCGGGGGTATCCTCGTAAAGAAACGAGGCCTCAAGTTCGTGTTGCATGTAATTGTCGCCACTGAAAGCGAAACCTTTCTTAGAACGTCTTTCGGCGTAAAGCCTTATCAAGTCTCGGGCAATGTCTTTTATGCGCTTTTTTGTGCGGTCTTTGATTTTCTGCCATGCACCTGTGCCAAGATGACTGACTTTAGGCGGCGTTCCTTCTTTTCCGCGATACTTGCTAAGTTTGTGAAGGGAATTGATGGACACCATGACTATGTCGCCGCCGGAGTAAACAAGTTTTATAGATTCCTGACGGGAATTGCCTTCGCCTATATGGACAAGTCCCATAAATATACCTATTCCGTGATCGGAATGAACCACATAGTCTCCTACCTGCAAGTCGTTTATTTCTTTTAATGTCAGAGCATTTTTACCGTTTCTCGCACTATTTTCTTTCATATTATAGCGATGGAAACGATCAAATATCTCGTGATCGGTAAAGAGACAGGTCTTTATGTCGTCGGAACAGAATCCCGAATGTACTGTTCCAAGAAGAGGAGTAAATATGTTTGCTGCCCCGATGCCTTCAAGTGCACTTGCTATTCGTTCAAGCTGTTTTGCGCTGTCGGCAGCGATATAAATTTTGTAACCTTTCGAATTGAATTCCTCGAAAGAGCTCTTTACCAAATCGAAATCCTTGTGATAAAGAGGCTGGCGACTTGTATGAAACGAAACGGTTCTTGTATGTTTTCCCGCTTTTGCATCCTGCGTAACGCCACATTCTATAACCACGTTTTTACAAGGCAATCCCAGAAAGGCTTCTCCCACTATGTAATCCTCTGGTTTGTCTTCGGTCATAGAATCTTTATATTCGTCAATTTTTGCAGCGTCAAAAGCAAGATTACCTGTAAAATAAACTGTATTGTCAGGGAAAAGATTTGTAATGGGAACTGTTTTGTCCGAAGATGAAGCCTGCGGCGCAATAATTACACTGCTTATTTTTTCAATACTCAACTGTGTTGTTACGTCGAAAGTGCGCACACTTTCCACATCATCTCCGAATAGGTCTATTCTTATAGGGTCGGGGCAGGAATATGAAAAGATGTCTATTATACTTCCACGTACAGCGTACTCGCCGGGAGCATAAACATAGTCAACAGGTTTGAAGCCCCATTCGCGAAGTTTGTTTTCGGTTTCAGCAACATCGAGGCAACTGTTTTCTTTCACCGTGAACGAACGCTTCGAAACCTCTTCCGCCCCCGGAACTTTCTTTGCAATGGCTTGAGGATAGGTTATTATTGCCAAAGGGCTGTCTTTGTGGACAAGACGACCGAGAACTTCTGTGCGCATAATGATATTGTCTTCATCACGCACGAAATTGTTTCCCTTACGTTTGGTTTCGGAAGGAAAAAATACTATGTTGTTGCCGAGTATTCCGTTGTGCGACAGTTTCTGAAAGTCCTGAAAAAAATATGCCGCATCGTCGTAGCTGTCAAGAACCGCAACGAAACAAACGTCTTCCTTTGCCAATTTGCAAAAAAGACTATGGGCAGCAATGGCTCGCGAAGAACCTTGCAGACCACAAACTTTAATTGTACCGTTATTGTTGTTGCGGAGTTCACAGACGTCATTGTACAGACGTTTTACTCCTTCGCTTTGGGCAAAAGCCTTTTCAAAAAAACTTAAATCAGTCATTTCTTCTAACAAACCTGTCAGTCGTGCTGCGGTCCTTGGCTTGTTTGTTTTTTACGTTCTATTTGTCTGTTCCAAAAATCCAGATAACGCTGCGCAACTTTCACGGAATCATGATACTTCTTTATATATTCCACGCTTTGTTGCGAAAGCAAAGGAATACGTTCTTTATGTAGAGCAATATCTTTGAGAGCGTTGTAAACACTATCTTCGTTGGGAAGAACATTTATGATAGGACGCAATTCTTTTTCGCCGAGAATTTCATAGTTTTCCTCTTCACCGCCGCCCACAACAATTATTCCCTTTGCCATAGCCAACAGTGCATTCATTGCAGGCGTGTAAGAATAAAGCTGATCAAGCAGAAGATCGCTTGAATTCATTAGGTTTTGATATTTCTCGAATGGAACGGATTCCACCTTTATCATCTCTGCTTTTTCGGGGTAATCGCGAACCACGCGCTCAAGTGCCCTAAGCATTATGTCTGTTCCTTTATATTCGCTGCGGGCTTTTTGTATGCCTATAAAGAATCTTACTTTGTCGTGTGCCTCGGATGATTTCGGAGTAATGGTACTCATATCAATCGGGAACGGAATAAATTCCAGCTTATCTATGAAATAGGGTTTGTAGGAAGCATAATATTCGTAAAGTCCTGCAATTATTCCGTCGCAGTTCTCTGCTATTCTGCAATTCAACCGCCCTTTTACTCCCGAGCCCCATTCTTTTATCCAAATATCGTTCTCTCCGTCGTGTCTTAAAGTGTCGCCGAGATTAAAATCACTGTAACGGAAAGTTTTGCAATTGCATCCGGCGTGAACCCAAAAGTGATCCATTCCGAAAGCTCCGAGAAACATTGACTTGTTTCGCGCACGTAGCAGATTGTATATAGGTGCTGTTCTTTCCGCTTTCACGGGAAGAAATATGGGATTTATGATCTGAACCACGTCATATCCTTTCAGTTTCGGAAGAATTTTGACCAAACGCCCCACGAAAGCCGTTGTGCCGCGAACACCAAGGTCGTAGCGTCTTACGTCTATGTCGCGTTTATAGTTCTTCCAATTGTCGCCGTCGGAAACTACGGTAACTTCATGTCCGAGCTGCCGCAGTCCGCATGCCAAAGCCCAGTGTACATTACTGAATTCGCCAAGAAGCAGAATCTTCATTGTTGTTTTGCTTTATATTATGATTTCCCTGTTTCTCCTGCATGACGGCGGAAGAGATATTGTCCTTTTCCGCTTGTGCGTCTTGCAAAATCTATTGCGTGTTTGGGACATGTGTGATAGCAGGCAAGACATCCCGTGCAGTTGCCGCCCCATTGCGGTTGTCCGTTGCCTATTGTTATGTTTCCTGCGGGACAGGCTTTGGTGCATGCGCCGCAGGAATTGCAACATTTGTCTGCACGGAAACGTTTATCGTCTCTTACGAAGCTGCCGAAGAGCTTCCCGAGCAAATAAGTTTTGGTTCGTGGCAACAATCCTTCGTGAATTTCAACGGTTTTACGTCTATCGTTAACCTCTTGGGCTATATGTGAAATTCTTGCAAGGCTTTTGCCCAGTTTATCCTGCCTTACTTTATCGCCGTCTACGTCAAATCCCGGAAGGCATACATAGGTGTTGGGCATGAACAGACTGTAGGCTCCGTCAGGAGCGAAACCGTGTTTTTTAACAAGGTCAAGAGTCTTACCAACATCGTCTCCGCAAGTCATAACCACGTATTTGTATGTCTGTGGAGCAATGTTTTGCAGGAAATTATCTATGAATTTCGACACGAAAAAGGGAGGCATCCACACGTATACGGGGAAAACCAATCCCACGATGCCGTCATGTTCCTCTGTATAAGGCATAAAGATGTTTTGCGCCGTGTCGTTTGTGAGTTCTGCAAGCTTTTCTGCCACAAAACGGCTGTTGCCGGTGCCTGAAAACCAGTATATCATCTGCGCAATTCCTTTTCGAAAGTGAAACAGTCGGAGAAAACTTTGCGAACTTCGGGTACGGGGCGGTTAAAGATGCCGTAAACCGCGCTGCCGCTGCCACTCATCGAAGCGTATATTGCTCCCATGTCATAGAGAGTTTCTTTTATTGCGGCTATTTGAGGATGTTTCCGAAACACAGATGGTTCGAAATCGTTTTTCAAAAGCCCGCGCCATTTGGCAACATCGTTTTTCAGTATGTCTCTAATGTCTTCCCGGCTTTTTTGAGGTGTCAGCCCCGAGTACGCTTCCTTTGTGCTTACACTCTCATTAGGTTTTACCAATGCTAAGAAGTAGCCTTTGAGATTTATGTCCAAATCTTCGAAAATGTTCCCTATGCCTGTGGCATAAACAGGTTTCCCGCTTACAAAAAAGGCGCAGTCTGCCCCGTAGCGCGATATGCGTTGGCGCATCTCTTCTTTGTCAAGTCCCAAGTCAAAGAGGGCGTTTATGGTTTTAAGTGTCTCGGCGGCATCGCTGCTACCGCCTCCGAGACCTGCGCCGGTGGGTATATGCTTGTATAGATAGAGCGACATGGGCGGAAGATTGAATTCTTTGCGCAAATCATCATACACCTTATATACAAGATTGGATTCGGGACAGTCCTCTTTGGGCATTCCCAAAAACTGAACCTCTTCGGCATCACCGTTTTCCAATGGTTTTATTTCTAAAACGTCCGTCAGTGGAATGGCATAGAATGCCGTTTCAATGTTGTGGTATCCGTCGGGACGTTTTTCCACTACATTCAACCCCAGGTTTATTTTGGCGCATGGAAAGCACGGTGTGTCGGCAACAAAAAACTTATTCATGATACAAAGTTATGCAATATTTCCGTGGCAACAGGTACCTGTGTGCCAAAAAGCGCGTCGCAAAGGTATCTGCGCTCCGCTTTGTTTCTGTGGAAAAGCTTCATGAATTTACCGAACAGATAATGAAATTTATGCCGATAATGACAAAATACGGCAAAGTTCTAATTTTCAAAAAGTTACGTCGTTTTGAAAGGCTTTTGTAAGATATTGTGAATCAGAGACTTGTTGCGGCAAAAAATACAAGGCATATATTTTAAAATAAAAGGCACTTATTTCAAAATAAGTGCCTTATGTTTTTTACGAAGTCCTATGTGTTTTTCGGAGTACGAAAAACATTTGCCTTTTCGTGCCTGTTCTTTTTGCCGGATTGGCTGAGAAAAGTAACGGGAATCAATTAAAATATTTCCCTATCGGTTGGCGCGGATTATATGGGTGAAAGTCAGAAAAACCAAGGGTGATTCTTCACGGCAACAATCCCGTCTGTGCCTATTTTTCCGTTTATGCGACTTATTGAAAGGAACGGCGTGGAAAGATAGTCCTTGGCTTTGGGGTCAATGCTGTTTATCTTTACCCTGCCGCTGCAATGTATGTATTTTGCACCCCCGAGAGAAATTGCCACATGGGTTACACGACCCGAGCGGGAGCCGAAAAAGAACAAATCGCCGGCTTGTGCTTTCGCCCAATCCTTAGCTTCTATTTTTTCTCCGGTCAAAGCCTGTTGCCAAGCGTCGCGGCGTAGAATTACTCCGGCAGACAGATAGCTGATTTTGCTTAGTCCTGAACAATCAGTCATTTTTGTGGACGTTCCTCCCCAAAAATATGGCGAACCCATCATGCGTTTTGCTGTTTTCAGCACTTGTGCTGTGGTGAAAGGTTTGTTAGCCCATTCCGATAACTCTTCCACGTCGGCGGCTGCGGCATATCCCGTGCGTCCGTCGGGAGTGGACAATAGCAGATACTTGCCTTTTTTGTCCTTATATTCGAGAATGTTGCCAAGAACAAGGTCGCTGACCGTTTCGTCTCCGCCCGGTTGGGTGGTGAGTTGCGACTGATAGGCTGTAACTATGTAACGTTTTGCGTGTTTCCAATTATAGAACGCGGCACTGTCGAGCATTTGTATGGAACTTCCCGGAATGTAGGATTGATAACCCTCCGGAGTTTCCACTTTATACCACTCGTCGTCTTTTTGGAGCACTTTCAGCGGTGTACCCATTACTGATTGTGTTGCCATTTCGGCTGCATGGTCTCCGCTTGTGCGCATTGAAGCCACGGATAGTTTGGTGAGTGCCCAGGAATATTCGGGACGGTTAATGTCAATCTTGATGCATGAATCAACATGAAGGTCGGAAGTCCAGTCTTTATATTCAAGATTTCCATTTTTCCATTCCACTTCGCCCGCCTGATTGTCCACGGTTTCCGAACGTATGTAGTTCTTCTTGGGATCAAAGCTCCCGTTCACGCCTTTGTTCACTATGAAACGATAGAGGTCGATACCTGTTTTGTAATAGTCGGCGAGAGATTCTCCTGTGGTGCTTCTTCCAAACGAAGGATCGGTAGCCACCCAGCCTGTTCCCTCAAAATATGTTTCTGCCCAGTCATGATAGTTCTCTGCTCCGGGATGTAGCATGAAACCGCTCTCCCATCGTGCGGGAATACCCAGACATCTTACGAGCGTGATGTATAAAAGTGCCACCTGTCCGCAGTCTCCGTGGCGGTTTTCTACCACATATTCGGGAATATTTGGTATGGTGCTGTATTCTCGTGCGCCCGCCCACGGAAAATTGGTTGCTATCCAATCGTATATCATGGATGCCTGAAGCACGGGATTCTTTTCTTCTCCCACAATGGTATGAGCAAGTTTTTTGAGTTTCTCGGTTTTTATTATGTGTGGGTATTCTTCGGCAGTGTATTGCTTATACAGTTCGGACGATGTGTCGTAAGGTTTTAGACTTGACATAATATCGGCACGTGTGAAATGCTGTTCATGGGAAACAAAACTGTATGTGATGCTGAAATTTGTGGGTTGGTCTTTGTGTGCCACACCTTCCATGTATGCCGTGGTGTGGAATGTTCCTTGCGATACTTTTATTGGATCGGAAGATTTCAGGAACTTTACGTTTGTTTGGCGTGTCGTTTCCATGGGAAAGGGAAGCCACACTCTCAAAGTGTCTCCGTCGGGAATGGCATTGGCATTTACTTTAAGATTGAAAGTAAGTTGCCATTTATGAGGATTGCGCAGATTGTTGTAGTCTGCGGGACAATTCATAGCTTCGTTGTAGAATTTTGCGTAGTAATTGTTTGTGGATTTCTTTTCTGCGGCGTTTTCGCTTTTGAAATCCTCGTTGTTCAGCAAAAAGAAGTTTCCCACGCCACGACGAAACCACATTTCTTTGCCGTCAATGGTATCGGCTTCTATATAACGTTTGCGTTTCCAATAATCAATCTTTTCATTGCTCACGGCATGCCCCATGCGCTTTTCGATTTGTGCACGCCCTTCGGTTGGCGAAAGCGAAAAATCTTTGCGTATGCGATACATGGTTTGTTGTATGGAGTCTATTGTAAAACGGTTCTCTGTTTTTGTCTTTTTAGGGAGTCCGTTGAGCAGTTTTTCGGTTTTTTTGAATTCTCCTTTTAGAATCAATTCTCCTGCCTGAGCACGGAAATCCTTGTTTTGAGCGTAAGTGGTTTGCGACATACAGATTGCCGCCAACAGCATAACGGCTGCAATCAGAAAAATGTTCTTATTCTTCATATATGAGTTAGATTGTAGTTTTATTTTAAGTGTTTTCGTAGCTCGGCACACCATATATTGTAGCCGTCTTCATTGAGATGTAAACCATCGGTTGTGAGTTCTTTTCTCAATATATTGCTTCCGCTTTCTGTGAACAGTGGAAAAAGGTTTACGAAAGTCAGTCCTTCCTTTTTTGCCAAAGCTTCAAGTTCACGGTTTATGCCAGCCACGGAATCCGTCTTGCCTTCAAGCAACTTGTAACGTTTGAAAGTTTCGTTTATCGGCAGGAGACTTTGAAGAATGAGCCGGGTATTGGGAGACTCACGTTTTATGCGGCTTATGGTAGTGGCTATAGATTGTATGATTTCTGCATTTGAAAGTTGATGAGAAACATCGTTGATTCCTTCCATTAAAACAATCTTGGCAGGGTGGTGGGGAAGTATCTGATGAAGACGCTCGTAAATGCCGGGAACATCGTCGCCGATAATGCCGCGATTGACAACGTTCTTTATGTTAAGGCGTTTGCTCCAATCTCCGCCGTTTTCGGTGAGACTGTTTCCAAGCATCACAATGTTTTTGGAGGTTATGGCTGGTTCTTTTTCAAACAAGTCCATTCTGTCAAGGTAGTGCTGCGTGTGTTTGTCGTTTGTGATTGCTCCCGCAACGGCGTTTGCAACTACAGCTCTAAGGCGAATGACGCTTGTGTGCCCGTCGGGATGCACGCTGTTTGTAAGCAGAATAATTGCTAGCTTGTTTTCGGGATCAATATCAATCATTGTACCGGTAAAACCTGTATGACCATATGCCGATTTGCTGAGCATGTCTCCAAAATTAGAGGAATAATCGGAAGAATTATCCCATCCCGGAGTTCTGCCAAATGCTTCAAGACCTTTGGGAACTGTTGTCATAAGTTTTACGGTGGTGGGACTGAGAATGCGATGCCCGTTAAGTTCTCCGCCGTTTATGAGTGCGGCGCAAAGCAATGCAATATCATCTGCACAGGAAAAGACTCCTGCGTTGCCGCTTATGCCGGAATTTATAACTCTTGCCAGAGGGTCGTGAACAGCACCGCGCAGAACTTCACCTGTTTTCTGTTTTTCTGTGGGTGCTATGATATCTGCCCACGAATGGTCTTTTGCCCAAACAGGAAGACTTACGGTTCTCCAATATCCTTTTTGGTCTTCAAGACAAGGTATGTAGTCGGTATGGTTCATGCCTAACGGTCCGAAAACATTGCGGCGTGCAAATTCTCGCAGAGACAACCCACTTACTTTTTCAATGATGTGTTGAAGTGTAATATAGTTAAGACATGAATATTGAAAGTCTGTACCCGGTTCAAAATCTCTGCGCCATGAAGCAATGTAACTTATAAGGCTGTCTGGGCAGTTTGTCCCGTATTTGTTTCTTAATTCGGCAACCGGAGCGTAAGGAGGCAGACCGGAAGTATGAGTTAGGAGATGTCGCAGTCTTATGGTGGTATGGTCTTTACCGTCTGCGGATGTCCAATTCTTGAAACCCGGGATAAAATTTTCCACTGCGTCGCTAAGTCTAAGCTTTCCTTGCTCAATAAGAACCATGGCGCATATCGCTGTTGACATAGATTTGCTGCAAGAAGCCATGTCAAAGATTGTGTTTGTGGTCATCTTTTCGCGTTTCGGCACAATGCTGCGATATCCATACGCTTTTAGGTAAGCCATTTTGCCGTCTTTGACTACGGCAAGTACGGCACCGGGAATATCTCCTGCGTTAATGGAGTTAAGAATCGCACTGTCGGCGTAGGCAAGACGCGCACCGCTCATGCCAACTCTTTCGGGAATCGTGCGTTCAAGAGTTTGAGCCGTGGCGCAGATGCTTGCCATTGTAAATAATATAAGAATGCGTAGTCTCATGAACTAAATGTTTTCTCCTTTTTTATATGCGTCAATTGCTTTTTGCACCGAGCCGTGAAGCGAAAGAAGTGTGCGGGCGTGGGAATAGCTAACGCCAAGTTCGCTGACAATCATTCTTGTTCCCCGGTCTTGCAATTTCTTATTGGTAATCTCCATATTTACCATGCGATTCCCTCTGACTCTTCCAAGTTGAATCATAACAGCTGTGGAAATCATGTTTAGAATCATCTTTTGCCCCGTTCCCGATTTCATTCTTGAACTTCCGGTAACATATTCCGGTCCTACAACCATTTCAATGGGAACTTCCGAAGCTTCAGAAAGCGGAGAACCTGGATTACTTGTTATGCAGCCGGTAAAAATTCCGTGTTCGCGCGCTTCTTTTACAGCTCCGATAACGTAAGGCGTGGTTCCCGAAGCGGCAATTCCTATAACTGTGTCGTGTTCGTTGATATTATGTTCCACAAGTTCTTCCCAACCTCTTGTGGAATCGTCTTCTGCATTCTCAACAGCACGTCTTAAAGCCGTATCTCCGCCGGCAATTAAACCAACTACCAATGAAGGGGGAACACCATAGGTCGGGGGAAGTTCAGATGCGTCAAGAACTCCGAGACGTCCGCTTGTGCCTGCTCCCATATAGAATATGCGACCGCCTTTGCGCATTCTTGGAACAATGCCGTCGACAAGTTTTTCTATTTGGGGTATGGCTTTTTCTACGGCAATTGCAACTTTTTTATCTTCGTTGTTGATGTCTTTAAGAATCTCACAAGTACTTTTTTTCTCGAGATTATCGTAAAGGGAGGGCTTTTCGGTTATCTTTTCAAATTCCATTGAAGTGCTTATATTTTAATGTATATTTTGCGTTTGTATAAGGGGTATGCCACAACTATAAAGTTGAACAATACAAAAAGAAGAGCATATACGCACGAGCCTCCGGTTTCCCCGAAAAACGGAACAAGACTGTTATATATAATGCCGTGTATGCTGGTTCCTGCAATCTTTATGCAGCCGAAAAGAATTGCAAATATGTCGGACATGATAAAGAGAAAAAGAGGATTAACGCCGAATGATTCAAAGAAATGTACCCGGCATTTTATATTTTTCATATCTACAAAGTAAATAAGTGTTGCCAAAACTATTGACGCAAAGCCACATGTTACCATGGCAAAGGTCGGCGACCAAATTTTCTTGCTTATGGGACAGGCGTAGCTTAGCAGAAAACCGAAAACAAGCAATAAAGTTCCCGACACAAACGTCTTTATAATTTTGTTATGTAGAGTGTTTTCGTTCTCGGAGCCTTTTGCAAGAATCATTTTACCTGCCATAAATCCAATCATTACGTGAGCAACGCTCGGAATAGTGCTTAAAAGTCCTTCCGGGTCTATTCCGTTATCGTTATACAAATGTTCTGTGCTTATTATGGTGCGGTCAAAGATTGAAAGAATGTTTGTTTCGTCATAGGCAAATCCGTTTCCGCATTCAAGAATTATGAAATAGCCGATGAAAAGAACGGCAATTATAAGAGGAAATCTCTTGTGGTTTATCAGCAATGCGAGAATCGACACAATGCAATAGCATATTGCCAAACGATGAAGCACTCCCGTAAATCTCAAAGTGGGAAACACGTTCAGTGCTTCCAATAATTGTTTCCCGAATGACAGGGTTTCGTCAACGTTTCCCCAATAACGGCAAAAATGCACGAAGAGTCCGATAAAAGAGCCTACGAGCATTATTACTATGGTTCGTACCACAATTTTCTTTATTGCGTCAACCGAAGGACGGAAGTCATATTTGCGCAGCGATATATAGGTTGTTATTCCCATTATGAACATGAAGAAAGGAAAAACAAAGTCGGTGGGAGTGAGACCAATCCATTCTGCGTGGTCAAGTGGTGTAAATATGTGTCCCCAAGCCCCAGGATTGTTTACCAAAACCATTCCGGCAATAGTTATTCCTCTTAAAATATCTATGGCAAGAATCCTTTTTTTTGCTACGTCGTTTTTCATGTTCTTTATTTATATAGGTAGTATTTTTTGGACAGGGTTTTGAAATTTTCAGCGTCCTTGTACCAGTAGTCTTTCACGTCTTCCCAACGATTACGTTTGCTGAAAAGTTCGCGTATTTTTGATGTACCGCACACATTGTCAAACATGCCGAACCGCTTATGGTCTGCAACTTCAAAAACAGCTTTTTCCGGATACATTGCTGCTACTTCTTGCATTACGAGGAACTGTATGTCGGTCAGCGGAGCTTTGTTATAATCTATAATGTGTGCCTGCACCCCTTCTATGTTCTCGCCTTTGAATGTGGCGTAAAAAGGTTTTGCATAAATCGGACGGAATATAACTCCCGGCACATCCAATGCGTTTAGTCTTTTTGTCAATACTCCGGCGTTTATCCACGGGGCTGCAAACATTTCAAAAGGTATGGGATAGCCCACACCTATGGACATGTAGCTGAATTCTCCGAGTATTCCGCTTGCAGGATAGAAATAAGAAGTTTCGGCATGGGGTATGTGCGGAGACGAAGGTATCCATTGCAATCCGGTGGCGGTATAATTCATCTTACGTTTCCAACCGCGCATTTTTATTACCTTCAATTTACATTGCACTCCGTTCTCGAGCATTCTTTCTCCGTTGAGCATTTGCGCAAGTTCGCCGCAGGTCAGCCCGTAAATGTAAGGAATTTTGTATTGGCTTACAAACGAAAAGAAACCGTCCTCTACCAAACAGCCTTCAACTCTTTTTCCGCCAAGCGGATTGGGACGGTCAAGAACGATGAACTCTTTATTGTTTTCCGCTGCTGCTTCCATGGCAAGTCCCATGGTGCTTATGTAGGTGAACGAGCGACTTCCTATATCCTGAATGTCATATACCAAAACGTCTATGTCTTTCAGCATTTCGGGTGTGGCTTTACGTGTTTTGCCAAACAGCGAATAAACAGGAAGTCCCGTAACTTCGTCTTTCTCTGTTCCCACGCTTTGCCCGGCGTGAGCGTTTCCGCGAACTCCGTGTTCGGGACCGAACAAAGCCACAAGGTTCACATTTTTTGCTTCGTGCAGTATGTCTATGTCGCTTTTAAGATTGTTGTCCACACCGGTAGGATTTGTTATTAGTCCCACGCGCTTTCCTTCAAGGCTTTTGAAGTTTTCTGCTTTTAGAACCTCAATGCCTGTCTTTATGGTTACTTTTTGTGCGCGGACCATAGGCGATAGCAACAGCAGTAACGCTATTGTTGCTCGTATTATTCCGTTTGCTTTCATTTTGACTTATTTGGAGAGTATTGCAATAGTTCCGTCGCTCGATGTAACCGCCACTTCTTTTGCGCTCAAAGGCAGCACGGTGTTTACGAGTGAGTTTCCTATTTTATATTTCCATTTTAGTTTTCCGCTCTTTGCGTCCAAGGCATAAACAAGTCCGCTACATGTTCCGCCGTAAACCGTCCCCTGGCTTTCCAAAGGCATGGAAGGTGCGTGTTCATAGCCGAATCCTGCATTCGAAGCCCATACTTCTTTTGGCGTGTTTCCCTCGGTGGAGTAGCAAACCACGCTGTCGTTCATTGTCTTTGCGAATATAGTTTTTCCGTCTTCCGACATTCCTATTGATTCTCGCACCATAGAAGCGTTTGTGCGCCACACCGTGCTTCCCGTTTTAAGGTCTATTGCTGTCAGATACCTGTCGGGCGCGGCAATAAAGACTTTTCCGTTAGCACTCACGGGCCATGCCGACGCGGGAGAGAAATGCATTCCGTCTTTTCCGCCTTTCCATTTCCAAACTTCCGAACCGTTTGAAGCATCGAGAGCGTACAGCGTGTTGTCCCAAGCCCCGAAAATCACTTTTCCGTCGGTTACGAGCGGGCGTGTAACGATATATCCCGTTACGCCGCTGTATTCCCATACCTCTTTTCCCGTCTTTGTGTCTATGCAGCGCATTTTGTTGTCGCTTGCACCAATATATGCCAAACCGTTTACTATTCTCACAGCTCCGAGAACCGGTCCCTGCGTTTTCAGTTTCCAAATCATTTTGCCGTTTGTGGAACTTACGCCGTAAACAGTGCTGTCTGCACTTCCGAACACCACTATTCCGTTTTCTGCCGCGCAGTCTCCCACAATGCGTCTTTGGACGGAAAATTGCCACAAACGCTTCCCGTTCTTTATGTTATAGGCTGTGAGTTTGCCGGTGTCGTCTCCCACAAAAAGTCTGTTGTCTTCTTTGAAAGGCGAAGAGTAGATGCCGCCCTCACCTTTGACACACCATTTTACTTTCACGCCGTATTGCTTGTTAACCGAGTAGTCGGGATATTCGTTTGCCTTGGCGTTGTGGTCAAAAAGCTCACCTTTCAGTGGGAAAGCCGCCCATTCTTTTTTAGGTTCTCCTATGTTTTGGGTGTAAACCTTTATCGAGTCCTCTGTTACGTCGTAAATTCCGTATCCGTTCTTTCCTTTATCATCAGCAAGGTTCGAACGCATTAGAATTCCCGGAATGCCGTCATATTTCAAATTACGGTTGGCATGATAATGCCCGCCAATCATCAGTCTTATGTTGTAGGGACGAATGGCATCGGTTACATCGTACCAATTGTCCACATCTCCTTTCGTCAGCGGGTAATGGGTTACGAGAATCACCGGCTTGTCTTTGCCCCATTTGTCCATTTCCTGTTTCAGCCAGGTTATGTCCTGCGGCACAACGTGTCCGTAAGCCATACGCATGAAAGGTCCGGTGTTGAAACCGAGAAAAAGTATTCCGTTGTGCTTGAATTCAAATCTCTCGCTGCCGAAAATTTCACTGAATGCCATGCAGCCGCTGTCGCTCCAGGTGGTTTCGTGATTGCCGAGTATGATGTAGTATTTATACTTCAACAAATCAAGGCAACTCTTCACTTTTTCAATGGTTTTCCGGTCTCCGTAGTCGGCTATGTCGCCTGTAATGAGAACGAAGTCCAAACTATCTGTGGCGTTAATCTGCGCCACAGAGCGCAACAAGCCTTCCGTGGGATTGGCATTGTTCGGATTCAGGTGTATGTCGGTGATTTGTGCAAAACGAAACGGACGTATTTGCGCGTTGAGCGTGCCTGACAAAGTAAGGATGGCTGCCCCAAGTGATAAAACTGCTTTTTTGATATTCATTTCTATCTAAAAGTTTGACAATCAAATAAAGACTGTATGCAAAAAGATTAAAACCATTGTTTCAACCTGTAAATTTACGCATTAATTCGATAATTGCGGTTTTTCTTTCTGTTCCTTTTGACAGGAGTAGGCTTTTGTCGTCGTTTTTGTACTTTCTGCTTGACTTTTTGGTGGTAATCCCGTAAAAATTATATCATGTAAAAACGCTCTTTTCTGAGGTTAAAAACTGCCAGTTGTGGGGTGCCGAAAAACACACATGGCTTGTTGTAAAAAATACAAGCCATGTATTTTAAAATATAAGGCACTTATTTCAAAATAT
>OJAW01000125.1_pt1 | contig 60162 bp, 51 predicted proteins | sample 1589151 | NCBI WGS metagenome assembly OJAW01 (sample SAMN03283290) | human gut metagenome | biome: human-associated habitat; material: feces | host: Homo sapiens | place: Peru | collected 2012
CAATGGGCAAAACTCAGAAAGCTTAAACCAATTACTTCCTTATGCAGTGTGCCCCAAGCCCCCACCTTTTTGTTTTGCAATAATGTTTTATTTATAAAGAGCACCGTATGTTTTGCAAGCTTCGTAATCGGCAGCCTGCCTGTCATCTGTGCCGAATGCTGCCCAGCATTGCGGACGGAAAATTCTGTCGTCCGAAACATTGTGCATATTTACAGGAATTCGAAGCATTGAAGCAAGCGTGATGAGCTTGTCGCCGACATGACCGTAGATTGTTACGCCGTGGTTAGCGCCCCAATTTGCCATAACGCTGTAAACATCCTTGAATGCACCCTTGCCTGTGAGGGTCGGAGCAAACCAAGTTGTAGGCCAAGTCTTGTCTGTACGCTGATCAATAGTGTTGTGGATTTGGTCAGGGAGGTCAACCGTGTAACCCTCAGCAAGCTGAAGAACAGGACCGATACCGTCAACAATGTTGATACGGAGCATTGTTACAGGCATTTCTGCCTTGCAACGGAAGTGTGATGAAAATCCGCCGCCACGGAAGTATTCATAGTTTGCTCTGCACCAATCTGTTGCATCAATGCAAGCCTTGATGTCGGCTTCTGTCATCTTCCAGAACGGTTTCATGCAGCCTTCGCCGTTTTCGTTCTTTGAAGCACCGCAACCGTCAAGAGCAGTTGCACCCGAGTTGATGAGGTGAATAAAGCCGTCTTTTGCAACACCGTCAGGACGCATACCGGTTACTCTTTCGCAAGCGTCAGGGCTCCAATATGTACGAACATCGTGGAAACAAGGAGCTGTGTCCGAAACAAGAGTGCCGAGAATCATTGAAGCACCGTTGAGTGTGTCGTTTTCTGTTGCGAAAGGAGTAGGCATTTTCTTGCCGTTCCAGTCGAATGTTGAAGCCATAATAGCCTCTGTGAAGTCAGCGTTCGGAAGCCAGTCTGTCCAGTTTCTCTGTCCTTGGAAACCGCCTGCAACAGCGTTTTTGCCGAGTGCTTCTTCGTGCCAGCCCATTTCGTCAAGCTTCTTGTTGCCGAAAAGAATGTCACGAACGATAAGTGTCATCTTTGTGATGAACTCCCAATCCTTGTCAGGAGAAACAACCTTTGACTTTCTGATAATTTCAGGGAAGTCCTTGCCTGCGTTTACATCAAAGCCTTCCTTGCAGTTAGCCTTTACCCAAGCGATAGCCTTGTCGTATTCGTCGTGGTCGTAGATTTCAAGTGTAATTCTGCGTACGATTTCTGTCATATCAACCCACTCAGGACGGATGCCGAGATACTTCTGGAAGAAATCAGCATCACAATATGAGCCTGCGATACCCATTGCGATACCGCCGAGGTTTACATATGACTTGTTCTTCATCCAGCCAACAGATACGGCACATTTTGCAAAACGCAAAATCTTTTCCGCAACATCGGCAGGAATTGACTTGTCGTCCATATCCTGAACATCGTGGCCGTAGATTGAGAATGCAGGCATACCCTTTTGTGCATAAGCAGCCATAACAGCGGCAAGATAAACCGCACCCGGTCTTTCTGTGCCGTTGAAGCCCCAAACAGCCTTGATCGTTTTTGGATTGTTGTCATATGTTTCCATACCGTAGCACCAGCAAGGAGTTACGGAAAGAGTTGCAACAACATTTTCTGTTGAGAACTGTTCCTCGCAAGCAGCAGCTTCCGCACCGCCGCCGATAGTAGTGTTTGATACTACGCACTGAACAGGTGTGCCGTCAGGATAGCAAAGATTTTCTTCAATGAGTTTTGCGGCAGAAGTTGCCATACCCATTGTTTGCTCCTCAAGGCTTTCACGCACGCCGCCCCATCTGCCGTCAATTACAGGACGGATACCGATTTTAGGATAATTCATAAAAATTTACTCCTTTACAAATTTATTTTATAGCGTTTAAAAATTTTTCGTAAGCCTCCTCAAAACTTTGAGGATTAACAGGCTTGTACTCTTTTAGATTTTCCTGTGATTTTATAATTGCTCTGCCGGCGTTGACATCTTCAATATCGCCGAGTGCGATGAGCTGAAGAATGATATTGCCGAGAGCGGTCGCCTCTGTCGGACCTGCAACAACAGGCAAATTGAGGCTGTCGGCTGTCATCTGACAAAGGAAGCTGTCCTTTGTGCCGCCGCCGAGAAGATGAAGCACATCAAAGCGTTTGCCCGTGTTTTCTTCAATCTGCTTGATTGCAAAACGGTACTTCATTGCAAGGCTCTCGTAGATACATCTAACCAACGCACCGTCCGATTTAGGCTCGCACTGACCCGTCTTTTTGCAATAATCACGGATTTTTTTAGGCATATCCTTTGGAGAAGCAAAGATGTCCTCATCAGGGTCAATGAAAAATTCAAACGGTTTTTCATTCCTTGCAAGCTGTTCCATATCGTTATAGGAATAGTCCTTGCCCTCTTCTCTGAAATTGCGTCTGATTTCCTGAATCAGCCACAAACCGCTGATATTCTTTAGATAATTAATTTTGCCGTTTGCACCGAGTTCGTTTGAAAGTTCGTCTTCCATACTTTTTTGAGTGAGAATCGGCTCGTTATTTTCACAGCCGATGAGCGACCAAGTTCCGCAAGAGAGGAATGCCGCTTCTTCGCTGTCAACGCTCGGCATTGCACAAACAGCACACTGTGTGTCGTGGCCTGCAACCTTGATGACCTTTATGCCGTTGTATTCTCCTGCAACGGTTGCACTTTCAACGATAGGCGGAAGCATATTTTCGCTCTTGCCGGTGAGTGCAAAAACATCCTTTTGCCACTCTGCATTTTTCAAATCAAGCATTTGAGATGTTGAGGCGATTGTTTGCTCCGCTGTTTTTGCTCCGCAAAGTGCATAAGCAAAGAGGTCGGGCATAAACAGGAACATATCGGCGCTGTCGTTTTCCTCTGTCAAAAGCTGAAAGAGGGTGTTAATCGGCATAATCTGATTGCCTGTTTTTTTGTACAAATCTGTTTGAGAAATGCTCTCAAATATTTTTTGCGGTGCGTCCTTTGTTCTGCCGTCACGGTAGCAAATCGGCAAATCGGCAATTTCTCCGTCAGCGTTTACAAGTCCGTAATCAACGCCCCAAGTGTCAAAAGCAAGAGAGTCCGCATTGTCGGCAAGTTTTATCGCCTTTTTTACTTCACCGAGCAAATACGGAAAATCCCAGCGGAGATGTCCGTCTTTTTCGGTGAGGACATTGTCAAAACGGTGAACCTCGTTGTACTCGATTTTGCCGTTTTTGTATTCGGCAAGGATTGCCCTGCCCGTTGACGCACCAAAGTCGAATGCTAATACTCGGCTCATACTGTTACTACTCCTTTTTTGAGCAAAACATTTGCATAAATTGCGGTTTCGCCTGTTGCGATGATGAGATAAGCGTTCTTTGCTCTTTCATAAAAAGCAAAGCGCTCTGTCATTTCAATATCGTGATGGTCAGGCTCGTACTTGTTTAAAAGCTTGTCGTACTCTGCCCAAATTGCAGGAGTCGGCGTGTTGTCGCCCTTAACAACTTCCATAAGTGCAACAGGCTTTTCGGTGTATGTATCAAGCGGAATAAGTGACAAAACAGCGTCCAAAACATCGGTTGTTGAATGTCCGTCCGCACGAACAACGATTGCGTTTTTGCCAATGCTTTCGCAAGGAAAATTGCCGTCTGCAATTACAAGTTCGTCACCGTGCCCCATCTCACAAAGAGCCTTGAGGAGTTCGGGTGAAACGATAGGATTGATACCTTTAAGCATAATCAGTCCTCCTTTTTGTGGAGCATTTCGTCCTCAGGATTGAATACCTTATAGCCCGGATGACGACCTGTGATTCTGTAATAGCTTCTGAGGTCGATAAGCTTTTGGATGTTTTTTTGGTCAATGTCGTGGCTTCCGCCGAGGATAACGGCATTGATTGTGATTTTTGCCCAAAGTTCAAGGCTTTCCATTCTGTAAAAAGCTGTGATTACATCACTGCCTACTGCAAGTGCGCCGTGGTTTTCAAGAAGCATTACATCGTGCTCCTCAAGATAAGGCTCGATTGCATCGGGAACTTCCGTTGTTGACGGAGTGCCGTACGGTGTGAGAGGAACTGCGCCGATTGCCGCTACATCCTCAATCATATTGTACATATCCATTGCCTTGTGAGCCACTGCAAAGCCTGTTGCTCCCGGTGGGTGTGCGTGGATTACGCTTGTTACATCGGGTCTTTTGTCATAGCAACGAAGGTGCATTTTGATTTCGCTTGACGGACGAAGTCCCTCTGCCGCTTCAAGAACATTACCCTCTCTGTCGATTCTGATGAGCTTGTCAGGAGTGATGAACGACTTGCTCATACCTGTCGGTGTTGCAAGGATTGTGCCGTCCTCAAGCAATGCGCTTACATTGCCGTCATTGGCAGCAACCCAACCGAGTTGCCACATCTTATGGCACACATCACAGATTTGCTCTTTGATTGTTTCAATATCCATAGTTAAATATTCCTTTCAATAATACTATATTTTTATTATATAGTTGATTTTTATATAAAACAAGGTGTATAATGATAAGTAGTAGGACAATATTGACATTTTAGGTGAAATTATGCGATATTTAGGCTATCAGGAAAATCAGGTGCGCGGCACATTTGGATTTCCTATACAATTATATTATGTAGACATCAATCATCCGCAATACGAAATGCCGTTTCACTGGCATATGGAATGTGAGCTTATCCTTGTGCTTGACGGCAAACTTCATCTGACAATCAACGGCACGGCATACACTTTGCAAAAAGGGCAGAGTGCGTTTATCCCCGGTGAGTTTATCCACGGCGGAACGCCTCAAAACTGCATATACGAATGTGTTGTTTTTGACATTGAGCGGTTTTTATCGCAATCGTCTCAGTGCCTTGAAAAATATAATTCGTCGCTTGACAACGGCAGCGTGGGTGAAATGATATTTGACGGCACATCAAAATGCGGAAAAATCGTTGACGAGCTTTTTGTTAATATGGAAAAGGAAGGCTCAACTTATACTTTTACAACAACAGGACTTTTGTGGCAGTTTATCGGCGAAGTGCTTGAGCAAAAATCTCCCTGCCGAACGGACGATTTTGACACGGTTTACCGCAAAAACAAGCAGATAAAACGAGTGCTGACAAAAATCAGAAACGATTATTCAAAGCCGCTCACCCTTGATGATTTGGCAAGAGAGGCTCACCTCAATTCGCAATATTTTTGCCGAGCGTTCAAGGAACTTACGGGCAAATCGCCGATTGATTACCTCAACTATTATCGCATTGAATGTGCGGCGGAGCAGTTGCGACTGCCCGATTTGTCAATAACGGAAATTGCGTTGTCGTGCGGTTTCAACGATTTAAGCTACTTCAACCGAATGTTCAAACGCAGAAAAAATATGACACCGTCACAATACCGAAACAAAATAATGTAGGGCGAACTGTGTTCGCCTAAAAAAGGAGATGTTTTTATGAAAAAATTATTATGCGTACTTATGGCAACGGCAATGATTTTCACCGTCTTTTCGGCTTGCTCAAAACCGACCGAAAACGACAAGCCGACTACCGAAGCACCAACCACCGCCAAAGCCACCACGGGTTTCAACACCGACACCGAGGGACTTATGACGCCCGATGAGGTTATGAATGACGCATCAACCGTTGATTTGAATCATTATATGGAGGTTGAGGGGCTGAAAAAAGTTGAGGAAAAAGATGACGAATCAGCCACAGGAACAATCGATTATTACGACAGAAACGGCAATATTGTATACAAAAAGTATATCGGATACGGCGAAGAGTCTTTTGATTATTACATCAAGTCGAATTCCGGCAAGAGTTTAACCGTTAAATATATTTTGGAAGACGGCAAAACAATCGGTGTAAATGCCGAGTGCGAGGACTACACAATCTCTTTCAACAAGCTTGACGGCAGTGCAAAATACGGCGCAAACGACATATACATCACTTCGCAAAAGAAGTATGACAACGATTTTCCGAAAATTGCAGAATACCAATATGACGGCGAAAAATTCAATCTTGTCGGCAACACATTTTACGGCAAAGACGGTTATTGCAGGTATTCGTGCACAGATGGCGACAACGACAAAAAAGTTGAAGATGAACTTATACTTTTTGAAAAAATCGATACCCCGCAGGTCAACAATGATTTGGCAGAAATGGCAAACGACCACAGGGTTTTGAGCGTTGAGTTCATTGAGGGTCAGCACACAATCAAATACACAGAGGATAAAAACGGCAAAAAATCGTGGTTTATCGACGGCGAAATATACTTTGTGTTTAACAGCAAAAAAGGTGCAGAGCAATTTGCAAGCAAATACGGCTTGACTGCAAAGAATTCGGAATATAACGACAGATACTACACCTGCACCCTCACCGCTTCAATTCCGATTGATGAGGACTACACCGACTTTTACAGCTTTTCATCGCAGGATTTCAACGACTGCATCTTCGGCAGACTTCACCTTTCAAACAACGGCACAGTCCTCAACATCACCGAAAACGACACAAACCTTGTGTTTTATTAATACGGTTAACGGCAGTATTTTACGCTGAAAATCATCCACACGGTTTATTAAAGTAGAAAGTTAAGTATATGAATATTGAAATCGGAAAAGGATTGCCAAATATTATATTTGGAATGACGGAAAACGAAGTAATTGCAACACTCGGCGAACCTGATAGAATTCTCACATGCAGAGAAGACGGTAAAGAGTTTTTATATAATTCTTTAAAATTAAAACTGTTTTTCGGTTTTGAAGAGGGCAATCGGCTTTATTCTATCGAAGTTTTCAAAAAAGAAGTCACTTTTTTGTCAACCGAAGTTATCGGAATGTCGCTTGAAGAACTTTTGTCGTTTATGAAAGATAACGGATATAAAAAATACAAAATCAACGATTTTGAAGATTTTGATACAATTTTCTTTGACGAATGCGACACTTCATTTACTGTAAAATTCAATGAAGTTACATCGTTTGAATTTTCACCGTTATATATTAATGATGAAATTATTTGGCCTAAATAAACAGCTTAATCCTTATGCAACGCACAGAAAGGAGAAAACATAAAAATGAATATTGAAATCGGAAAAGGATTATCAAATATTATATTCGGTATGACAGAAAACGAAGTAATTGCAACACTCGGCATGCCTGATAGGGTTATTGCAGGCATTGATGACAACAAAGAGTTCTTATATAATTCATTAAAACTAAAATTGATTTTCGATTTTGAAGAAAGCAATCGGCTTTATTCTATTGAAGTTTTCAAAAAGGAAGTCACTTTTCTGTCAACCGAAGTTATCGGAATGTCGTTTGACGAATTGCTGTCTTTTATGAAAAAGAACGGATATGAAAACTACGAAGTCGACAGTTACGATTATTTTGATACGGTTTACTTTAATGACTGCAACACTTATTTCACTTTGGAATTCAACGAAGTAACATCCTTTGATTTCTCACCGTTGTTTAAAAATGATGACGAGATTATTTGGCCCGAATGCAGACCGCAATTTGAATGTTTTGATTAAAGGAGAAAGTTAAGGTTTAATTATGACTTACGCTGAAAAGAAGTGGGGCGATTGCAGTAAAGCGGTAGCATATCAATTCAACTTCGTTAAATTAGTATATGGATATCCCACCGATTGTTATGATGATTATTTCTATCTGTGTCCTAAGTGCAAAAATGAAATCAAGCAGAAAAAAGACTATGAATATCCGAAATCTTCATTTCCCAAAAACAAAGACTATTATCTTTTAGATACTTATGACAGCGGGGTATCCGAAAAACTAAAAAATGATATGCTTGAGTTTGGAATTGCGGAAAGTAATTTCAGACCGATTTATTCAAGAAAGCATAATGAGATTTTAGGATATCAGGTTACACCTAAAAATATGTTGCCTTCAATAACCGAAAATAATGCAGAAAAACAAATATTTTATTGCGAGCATTGCAAAACAAAAAAGTTTGAAGTTGATGACTGCTATTTTGATACATATAACCGTTTGGGCTGTCCTGTATACATTTCTAAAGAAGCGTTTGACAAAATGGAACATATAAACTGCCTTGACGGTGAAATAGGCTCATATACGGTCATAATTTCTTTGGAATTATATAATTATTTGATTGAAAAATATCCTCGTCTTGAATGCAGACCCGTTTTTATCGGAAATATTAAAGATGACCCTGAATATAAAAGACTAAATCAATCAGCCGTTAAAAATGATTAATTCGATATTCTGTTAAAAAACATTTGACTTTTTGATTTTTCAGGTGATATAATACAAAGCATCGAGTAGCAAAAAGCGTAAGTCCGGATGGGCTTGCGCTTTTTCTTTTGCTCAAATAAGATAGGATGGTGTTTTATGAAAGAAAAATCAAATGTAAAACTTTGGAGCAAGGATTTTATTATAATTATTGTAGTCAACTTCCTTGTATTTTTAAATCACTTGATGATACTGTCAACCTTTCCGTTTTTTATATCATTTCTCGGATATTCAGACAGTGTATCGGGTTTGTGCGTAACGCTGTTCTGCGTTGTGTCGGTTGTGTGCCGACCGTTTGTCGGTTGGATGCTTGACAACGGCAAACGAAAGTTAATTTTGCTTGTTGGCATTTTAGGTATGGCGCTGATGCCTATGGGTTATTTGCTTGTTTATACCGTGCTGTCGTCTATTGCGCTTGCTGTTGTATTTCGTATGATTCACGGATTTGCTCTTGCATTTTCAAACACTTCAACATCAACAATAGCTTCGGATATTATACCAAAGGAGCGTTTTTCCGAGGGTATGGGTATGTTCGGCATGGCAACGGCTCTTGCCACAGCCTGTGCACCTGCAATCGGCGAAGCTTTGATGAACAGGAGTTTTACGGTGCTGTTTGGCGTTTCAACAGGATGTATGGTTTTGTGTCTTGTGCTGTTTGCTTTTTTGAAAGTGCCGAAATTGGACATTGAAAAGAAACCGCTTAATATTAAAGGACTCATAGACAAGGACGCTTTGCCTGCTTCGTGTGTTGTGCTTGTATTTCTCTTAACATACGGTGCACTTGAAAATTACACGCTAAAATTTGCATCACAAACCGACAAAATCACTCTTTCGGGCGGTGTATATTTCACAGTTATGGCTGTTATGCTGTTTTTGACAAGGGTGCTCATAGGCAAGCAAGCCGACAAAAGAGGCGAAGGCATTTTTGTGTATGCGTGCAATATTCTTATGCTTGCGGCTTTGCTTTTGCTTGCATTCGTTCCAAATAATGTTACATTTATCATTTCAGGTGTATTTTCGGGCTTTGCCTTTGGCGGTATTGAGCCTGCACTTCAGGCTATGGCTGTCAATATTGCTCCGCCCGAGCGCCGTGGTGCGGCAAATTCCACTTTCCTTTGTGCATACGACATCGGCATAGGAATCGGTGGCGGTATTGCCGGTGTGCTCATCGACAGCGTGGGATATAATCATAATTTGAAACAGCAATAAATTGTTATTTGATATTTAAAATAGCAATAGATTACTATTAGGAAAGGTAATATTGATGAATGGATGATATTGAAATGATTGATTTGAGTTTCTTGTCAAAATCCGAAGTTGCACATCTTGATGAGCAAATAGGATTTACTGATATTGAGAAAGAAATTATTGAACATTTAGTTAAAAACGACCTTACCGATGACGGCATAATGTTAGATTTACACTTGTCGAGAAATAAGTATTACAAAATCAAACTCAATGCCGTTTACAAGATGATAAGGTATGCAGCCAACAATTAAATATTACATTATTTGAGCCGATACGGAGTTGATACTTTGTATCGGCTTTTTTCTTTTATATTAAAGGTAGAAAGGGTGATTGTTATGAGTGAATGGGACAATCCTGTTGCAAAAAAATGGGTTACACCTAAAAAAGACTTATTTACGACATTGTGCAAGGAAATATACACAATGGGATATAATGACGGACTAAAAGAAGCAGAAAAGGAGCTTGACAATGAATAATTTATACTATCCGAATTATCAAACTTGCAAAGTTCCCGAAGTTAACGGAATGAACGGTGCTAATGCGTATCAAATCGGGGCAAATTCAAGCGTTTTACTGTTAGATACCAACTTACCTATAGTTTATCTAAAGCAGACTGACGGAGGCGGATATGCGACAGTAACAGCGTTTGATTTAGTAGCACATAAAGATGCAGAAACAAGGAATATGGAAGATATAAAATCAAGGCTTGACAGATTGGAGGAATTAATCAATGAACAAGTTATTAATGCAAGGGGCAACGAACAATTTGCTCAACAATCCACAGGTACAACAAGTAATGCAGTTGTGCAAAATGAAAGGGATGTCACCCGAACAGTTGGCTCGGCAAATGGCACAGCAAAGAGGAATTGACATTAATCAATTACTTAATCAGGCACAACAGCAAATGAACAATAAAAATCTATAACCGTTGCGTACGGACGGAAAAAATAGAAATATTAAAGAAAGGAGATATTAATTATGGCTGACAATCCTAATTATGTTGACACAGGAATGTTTGATAATAGTGGCATTTGGATTTTTGCGTTGCTTATCCTCTTGTTCGGTGCAGGCGGTTTTGGCTTTGGCGGTAACGGTGGTTTGACAGAAAACACACTTGAAAGAGCCATTGACCTTAACAGCGTGCAGAACGGACAGCGAGACATCGAAAGCAGAGTGCAGGAAATCGGTGCAGAGAACATCGCAGCTACAAAGGATATGGGATATAATCTACTCGGTAATATCCGTGATGTTGAGACTGCCGTTGCTTTGGCGAACTCAAATCAACAGACCTGTTGCTGTGAAATCAAATCAGCTATTGCGGAAAATCGTTACCTTGCAGAGAAGAACACAAGCGCAATTATGATGAACGATACCGCAAACACTCAAAAGGTACTTGATAAACTTAACGAGTATCAGCTTGCTAATAAGGATGCAAAGATTAACGAACTTCAAAGACAGCTTGATAACCTCGGCACAGTTAAGTATCCTATGTCTATGGCTTATAACGCAGGTTCTTCACCATTCTGTAACACCTGTGGTTGTTACTAATACTTAATTTCTCACTTTAACAGTGCTTATGCCCTTACAGACGAGCCTGTGAGGGCTTTTTCTATACAACTTATAATTTATGAAAGGAAACATAAAAATGGCTTGTAATAACAATTTGAAAAACAGAAATTACAAATCAGTTGTGACTGCTTATAATAATACAACACAAGCGTATGTTGCAACAGGAACTCAACTTAATATTCTCGGACAAACCGCACTTGATGCAGGATGTTCGGTCAATGCAGTTAACGGCGGATTTAACATTCTTCATAGTGGTACATATCGTATCAGCTATGATGTAACCTCTGTTCCTGCTGCCATAGGCATTCAAACATTGCAAATGTATAACAATACTCTTGCTATGCCTTGTGCGGTTGTATCAGACACGACTGTTGCGAACTCGACTATAACGCAGCACATCGAAACAACCGTATATATTCCCGTGTGCTGTAATAACCAACCTACAATCACATTGAATGTATCGGGTGTCGCAGGTGCGGTTACTCATATCTGTGCAAATGTAACAAGGTTGGCATAGGGGTGATTTTATGGATAAAATCAAAAAATATTCAAAATTGATGATTGATGAAATCCTCGACGCTAATATGTATATAGATATGGCTTGCAAGGCAAAATCATCAAATGAAGAAATTGCAGAGGACTTTTTGGAAATCGCAAAGCAAGAACTTCATCATAAGGATATTCTGCATAAAGTATTGAAAGAATATGTTGAAGATTATGAGGACAAAAACGGCAAATCTGTAGAAATGGAAACTATCCTTGATTTTGTCGCTGACATCAATTCAGAAATGGAAGCTCCTGTAATTGCAAAGATGAAAACTTTTGAGTAAGAAAAAGGCACATCTTTTTAGTTTAAAAGCAATAAAAAAATAGTCAATTAATTAGTCAAAATTGAGTAAAAATAGTCGTTTGATTAGTCTATTCTAAATGGTTTTTATTTATCGCTATTAACTTTAATCAAAAATCAAGTTGTTGAAAACCGCATAAATAGGGACTTTCACATACATTTTTGATAAAAATAAAGTAACTGCGATGTAAAAACTTCGCAGTTACTTTTTGGTCGAGGTGACAAGATTCGAACTTGCGACCCCCACGTCCCGAACGTGGTGCTCTACCAAACTGAGCCACACCTCGATATTGATTTGTTACTTGTGTATTATATCACAATCGTCAGAAAATACAATAGTTTTTTCAAAATAATTAGTTCAGCTCCCGATTGAAAATGCAGTCGAGAGCTGAATTTTTGCTTTTTTATTATTTTTGTTCGTTGTTTTGTGCCTTTGCAAGTTCTTCGGCAAAGGTCATAATTTTGAAGTTGTTTGCATCTGCATCGATTTTGTCGGTGAGGATTTGCACGGTTTCAACAAGTGCCCAGATTTCAGCAACTACAAGACCGAGCCCTATGAAAAGTGAGCCGATGAGTGCAACAAGAAGCTGTGCGGTTGCTTTGCCGTTGTTTCCGAGATAAAAATTGTGGATGCCAAACGCACCGAGTGTTGCGCCCAAAATGACTGCAACATACTTTTTCTTAGGCTTATAATTCTCCGGATAATCGGTTGACGGCTCCGGCTTTGCCATTACAGGATTGTAATACGGTGCTTGCTGATTAGGGTCGTAATAATTCTGCTGAGGAGCACCGTACATCGGCTGATTGAAGCCTTGCTCTTGATAAATATTTTGATATTCGCCTTGCTGAGGAGCAGGCTCGCTTGGCTGATAATATGTGTTTTCGGGCTGCGGTTGTTCGTTTTGCTGTTCAACTTCCTGAACTTCAACAGGAGCCTCTGTTTCAGGCTGAACCTCGTTTTCAGGCTGTGCCTGAGGCGTTGTTTGAGCATCTTGTTCAACGGTTGTGCAGGTGCAAATTTCACCTTCAAGCAAATCTCTGCCGCAATTAGGACATTTCATAGTTATATCTCCTTTCAAATAACTTTATTGTCTATGGGTATATATTATGACAAATTATCGACAAAGTCAATTTTATTTAATTAACAAATCTTATATTTTTTGTAAACATCAAAAGGTTGTGACCGTAATTTGTCTTTTATGCTGATAAAAAAATATAAAAATGTAATTAATTAATATTGAATTACAAAAAGATTAGTTATATAATATTTTTGATTAAAATATAGGAGAACTGCTATGACAGAGTTTATGGGTAAGGACTTCTTGCTTGACACCGAGTGTGCAAAAAAGCTGTTCCACGATTTTGCGGAAAATATGCCTATTTGCGATTATCATTGTCACTTGAGCCCTAAAGAGATTTATGAAAACAAAGAGCCGTCCGATATTTCACAGCTTTGGCTGTCGGGCGACCACTACAAGTGGCGTGCCATGCGAAGCGCCGGAATTGATGAAAAGTACTGCACGGGTGACGCTTCGGGCGAAGAAAAGTTTGTTAAGTTTGGCGAAGCATTGCAATATTGCATCGGCAATCCGCTTTATCACTGGGCACATATTGAGCTTCAAAGATATTTCGGCATTGACACACCGCTCAACGCAAAAACCGCAAGGGATATTTACAAAAGAGCCAACGAGGCTATCAAAAACGGCGATTTTCGTCCGCAAAGCCTTATTACAAACAGCAATGTAAAGGTTGTTTGCACAACGGATGACCCGATTGACGACCTCAAATATCACAAGCTTCTTAAAGAAGTTGACGGTTTTGACTGCAAGGTGCTTCCGTCATTCAGACCGGACAAGGCACTTAACATTCATCTTGACGGTTTTGCCGATTATATTAAGAATTTGGGCGAAGCGGCAGGCGTTGAAATTAAATCATACAAGGATGTAATTGCCGCACTTCTTAAAAGATGCGATTATTTCAACGAAGTCGGCTGCAAAGTTTCTGACCATTCGTTTGAATATGTTCCGTTTGACAAAGCAAGCGATGAAGAAATCGAAAAAGTGTTCCGTCAGGCTATGAGCGGCGATGTTCCGTCACAGGCAGACGGCGACAAATACAGAACGGCGGTGCTCCTTGCACTCGGCAAGAAATATCACGAGCTTGATTGGGCTATGGAAATCCATATCGGTGCAATTCGCAACAATTCCACAAGAATGTTCAATGCAATCGGTGCGGACACAGGATTTGACAGCGTAGGCGACTGCGAGATTGCAATCACTCTTTCAAGATTTTTGGACGCACTTGATGTAAACAATGTGTTGCCTAAAACGATTTTGTTCAACCTTAACGATAAGGACAATACCGTGCTTGCAACAATGCTCGGCAACTTCCAGGGCACAGAGGCAGAAAGCAAAATTCAGTACGGCCCTGCTTGGTGGTTCCTTGACACAATGGATGGTATGACCGCACAGATGAAGTCGCTCGGCAACCTCGGTGTGCTCGGCAAATTTGTCGGTATGGAAACGGATTCACGCTCGTTCACTTCATACGGCAGACACGAGTATTTCAGAAGAATTATGTGCCGTTTGCTCGGCAGATGGGTTGAGGACGGCTGGTACGCTTATGACGAGGATGTACTCAAGGAAATTGTTTGCGGCATTTCTTATAACAACGCTATAAAATATTTTGGATTTTAACATAACATTGAAAGGCTTAGGTGATTAATATGAACCTTAATTTAAGACCTAAAGAGGAGTGTATGTTTGACGAGATTTCTCTCGGCGAAATTATGCTCAGACTTGACCCGGGCGAAGGCAGAATAAAAACTGCACGCTCATTCAGAGCTTGGGAAGGCGGCGGCGAATACAATGTTGCCCGTGGACTTCGCAGATGCTTTGGTATGAAAACATCGGTTGTTACCGCATTTGCGGAAAACGAAATCGGCTATCTTATGGAAGATCTTATTCTTCAGGGCGGTGTTGACACATCTCTCATTAAGTGGGTACCTTATGACGGTATCGGCAGAACCGTAAGAAACGGCATTAATTTTACCGAAAGAGGCTTTGGCATCCGTGGTGCTGTCGGTGCTTCGGACAGAGGCAACACAGCCGCTTCACAACTTAAGCCTGAGGATATTGATTGGGATTACATTTTTGGCACCCTTGGTGTTCGTTGGCTTCATACAGGCGGAATTTATGCCGCTTTGTCCGAAACAGCCGCTCAAACCGTAATTGCCGCTGTTAAAAAAGCAAAGGAATACGGTACAGTTGTTTCCTACGACCTTAACTACCGCCCGTCACTTTGGAAAGGAATCGGCGGTCAGGCAAAGGCTCAGGAAGTTAACAAGGAAATTGCAAAATATGTTGATGTTATGATAGGCAACGAGGAGGATTTCACCGCTTCTCTCGGCTTTGAGGTTGAGGGCAATGACGCTGACCTTAAAGAACTCAATATGGACGGCTATTACAAAATGATTGAAACCGTTACAAAGGCTTATCCAAACTTCAAGGTTATTGCAACAACACTCCGCACGGTAAAAACAGCTACCGTAAACGACTGGAAGGCTATTTGCTGGGCTGACGGCAAAATTTACAATTCTCTTGAGTATCCGGGACTTGAAATTCTTGACCGTGTAGGCGGCGGCGACAGCTTTGCTTCGGGTCTTATCTATGGCTTGATGACTTATGAAGACGCACAAAAGGCTGTTAACTACGGTGTTGTTCACGGTGCTCTTGCAATGACCACTCCGGGCGACACATCAATGGCTTCACTCAAAGAGGTTGAGGCTAAGGTTAACGGTGCAGGTGCCCGTGTTCAAAGATAAATTATAAGCAGTGGCGGATGTTATCCGTCCGTAAAATAAAAACAGGAGATATTAACTATGTCAAATAAAATTGAAACTCTTGCAAAAATTCAAGAGGTTGGTATTGTTGCCGTTGTTCGTGCAACATCTATTGAACAGGCAGAAAAAATCACCGACGCTTGTATCGCCGGCGGTGTTGCCGCTATTGAACTTACTTTCACCGTTCCTCATGCAGACAAACTTATCGAAGCTATGAGAGCAAAGTACAATTCGGGTGAAATCATCATCGGTGCAGGTACCGTTATGGATGCCGCAACGGCAAGAATTGCTATCCTTGCAGGTGCCGAATACATTGTTTCACCGTATTTTGACCCTGAAACCGTTAAGTGCTGCAACAGATACGGTATTCCGTCAATGCCGGGCATTTACACTCCTACCGAGGCTGTTCACGCTATGGAATGCGGTGCCGATGTCCTCAAGGTGTTTCCGGGTGACATTGCAGGTCCTCGTTTCATCAAGGATATTCACGGTCCTATTCCAAACGCTGTTATGATGCCGTCGGGCGGTGTTGATGTAGACAATGTTAAGGAATGGATTAAGGCAGGAGCCGTTGCTTGCGGTGCAGGTTCATCACTTATCGCAGGTGCAAAAACAGGCGATTACAACAAGATTACCGAAACGGGTAAACTCTTTGTTCAAAGAATCAAAGAAGCTCGTGCAGAAATGAGCAAATAATAAATAATAAAAAATCCTGCCGATGATGGCAGGATTTTTTTGTAGGGTCAACAGCCTCAAAGCGTGTCGAAAACACTTCGTTCTTATATATTATTCCTCTTCTGCGTCCTCTTTAACAAGGGTTGAAAGAAGTTCTATTGCTTTTTTGATTTTTTCATCGTCTTTTTGTATACCGAGTTCGCTCACATTTTTGCCGATTATCATATCCACCAAATCTTCAACTCTGGAAAGCGTGGCAATGTAGTCGGTTTTTTCTTCGTTCCTTGCGGTTCTGTCCTCAACATCTCCGGCGAAAGTGTCGTCCATGCTTTCTTTAAAAGCAAGTTTTTCGTTGTTTACCGTGCGGACAACCTTTGAGTCTTTTTCGATAATAAGCGAGGATATGCCTTCGGAATCTCTGCCCATAATTCTTTTCAGTTTCCAAAAAATATAGGTTGCGTCAAACAAACTTGAAAATGTGATGTGCTCAACTCCCGTCACTTTGTTGATGTAAAGGTGAACAAGGTCGTTTGAATTTTCGTTAACTATTGCATTTACCTTTTTGATAAATTCATTGTCGGATGTGGCAAGTTCGTTCATCTCAAAGTTGTAGAGAAGTGCCATATTTTCGTCAAAAACAAGTACGGAATCCCTGATTGCCACATAATATTCTTTGCCGTCAAAAGAAAACGAAATCAAATTGTTTTTGTTTTGAATTGCCGATTGCAGACTTTCGCCTTCGTTTTTGCTTTTGCCGAGCAGATTTTCAAGCTTTGAAACCATTGTTTAACCCCTTTTTAAATTTGCATCCCAAAATTTGTGTTCGATTGTATCTAATATATCATATATAATTTACCAAAACAAGCATTTGTACAAATTTTTCGTGTGAATTTTGTCGTAATTGACAACAGTCCAAAACTTGACACGGTTATATTATTATTGGTAATATATATACATATTTATAATAAGAGGTTATGTTATGCAAACTTACGAACAGGTAGACAATTATATGAAAGCCCTTGATTTGAAATATTACAAGGGCACAAATGACTTTTTGGCAAATCTTATGCTCAAAACCGACAAGGGATATGTTAAAGAACTTGCCGACACCCTCAATTCAAGAGCACAGGGTCAAAATTCGGATAATGAATATTTTTACAAATTGAAAAACAGAACTCTTGACGGCTCGCTTTGTGTTTCTGCAGCGTTTGACAGCGGACTTTTCAGACATCTCGGCAATATGATTATTGACGGCAAAGAGTATTTTCACGGCACGGTTCTTGATATAGGTTGTGATTGCGGACTTGTAAGCTGCTTTATCGCACAGCAGTATCCGGAGTGTAAAGTTGTCGGCGTAGACAAAAACGAGGCGGCTGTTAACAATGCAAAAGAACTTGCCGAAAGGCTCGGACTTACAAATGCCGAATTTGTCACAGCTGATATTTATGATTTTAATCTTGACGAAAAGGCTGAGGTTGCCACTTCGTTTAGGGGACTTTTAGATATTGCTCAGCGTCAGACAAGCGGCGTCAGCGTTATCGGCGAAAGGGGTGCAAGAGAGGGTGCGTATCAACAAGCGTTTTTACCTCTTGCAACCGCCATCGGCAACAATCTTAAAGACGGCGGAACTGTAATCAGCATTGAGCGTTACACGGCTATGTACGGCTGGCTCGGATGGATGCAGGCTCTTGCCGAAAACGGCATTTGTCCTATCGTTGAGCAGTGTGCACGAATGGTTGCGCAGGATATTTCTTCCGCAAAAGATTATTCTGTTACTTTTGCACAAAAAAATTGCAACGCTTCGCCTATTGAAGCATATAATTATGTTATGGAGAAAAATTTTAAAAGCGGAGCCGGTGTATCGGGTGCCGATGCCGAATTTGCTCTCTATTTTGACTCGGATGAAATAGAATTTACGGATGTGTATAAGGGCGAAAAACTGCTTCATCAGTTTGCAAAAGCTGTATCAAAAGGTGGTAAGTATATGTTTTACGAAGCCGACCTTGATTACAGAAAACTTAAATATTGCAACGAAAAAAAGAAGATAAAAGCGGATGATGACTTTGACAGAAAGCTTGCATTGTATAATAAAAATGAGTTTGAAATTAAAGTTTACAGCGTAAAATCTTAACTAAAAATTAAACAAAAATTAAATTCTTTGTGCAAATTGCACAAAATCACTTTTTCAAATTACTCATTCCTACAAAAATGAAAAATCTATGAATTTTTTATTGAAAAAGTGTGAGAAAAGTATTATTCTTATGTTAAAGGAACACAAGAGGTTCCGCAGGAGATTAGATGTTTACAAGTTCAATTTGGATTAAGATATTGATCGGAGTTGCTTGGGGAATCATTCTCGGAGTTGTTACAATTTTTGCTTCAAAAAAATTGACACTCAAAAGAACGGAGGACCCGGTAAAGGCAGCACCGATAGACACACCGATATTTAAGGTGATGTCGATTGTTGTCGGAATAATTGCTTCTGTGGCAATTATGCTGACCGCAACGGATACGGCGCTCGCAATCAGAAACGAGCTGCTCCTCATTCCGATAGCATCAATAGCAGTTGTGGATTCACTGGTTAGGAAAATTCCAAATCCACTCTTGCTGTTAATGATAATAATTCAAGCAGTGTACCTTACATATTACAGTATAACAAACGATGTGAGTATATTGCTTACCGCAGGGTTCGGTTTTTTCATAGGATTTGCTTCCTGTGCGTTCACCACCTTGCTCAAAGTACCGGTTGGCGCCGGGGACACAAAATATTGCGCTTGCCTTGGCTTGTGTATATATTTTCAGTTGTTTCTCCAGTCAATGGTAATTGTGGGATTGCTGGCTGTGGTTTGCCTCGTTTATTTGAAGGTAACCAAAAAGGGCGGTATCAAAACATTGATTCCACTCGGTCCGCTGATCTCGTTGGCTTCGGTAATTTCTCTTTGCTTTCCGTTTTTGGAAAAAATCGTTGGGCAAATAGAGATTTGAATAAAATCATAAATAAAAATTATATAAAGGAGTAAATTATTATGATGAAGTTTATCAAAGACGAAAACGGTCAGGGCATGCTCGAATATGTACTTATCATTGCTCTTGTAGCACTTGTACTTATCGGTGTTCTCTTGGTAGTTAAGAGCAGATCTAAGGAAATCGGCAACAAGACTAACTCAAAGATTAACAACATCGTTTCTGATGTTGACTAATATTAGTCTCGTAAAATTTAAAATGAATCTGGGGCAGGATTTCCTGCCCCACTATTCATAATTGGGCATAATGTTAAATTTATGTAAATGAATATTAAGAGGTGAAATCTCTTGAAAAAGTTTTATCGTCGAATAAGGCAAAAAGGAAAAGCCGAGGACGGTCAGTCAATGCTTGAATTTGTACTTGTCCTCCCGATATTTATGTTGCTTTTGGCTATGATCTTGGATTATGGCTGGCTTTTTTATACCCAGTTGGGCGTGGAAAATTCCGCACGAAATGCCGCCCGTGTGGCATGCGTTGAATACACCGATGTTGCTTATGACAAGGGCAACAAACTCCCGGATGTTGAATACAGCCCTACCGGTACGGTAACTGCTTATAAAAAAACTTATAAGCTTGATGATTATAAAGAGCAACTTAAGGACGAAAATTCTTCCGAAGTTCCGGATGGTGAAAGCGTACTGTCCGAGCAGGAAAAAAGAGTGCTTATGCAGGTGAAAAACACAATTCCGGTAAATGTCAGCGATGTGTCTGTTTCTATTGCTTATACATACGACAAGGAATATCTCACCTCGCCGAGTGCATATGAGTACAAGGTGACAAACCGCTCAAACGGTGATGTTGTGGTTATCGTAACAGGTACGCACCATGCCATCACTCCGCTTGTAAACTGGGATGTTGAACCGGGACAAAGCCGTATGACCCGTACGCTCAAGTGCAAGTCTGTTTATAAAGTTGAGGCAAACAGCTTTGCCGACCAGAATAACGGATAGTAACGGAAATTTCAGCGCTTAGTATTTATTTAAACAATGAGAGCTATATGCTCTCTAAAAAATAATTAAAAAGTTTTGTCAAGTCAAAGCTTTATCTAAAAGGAGAACAAAATGAAAAAAGTTTATTTGATTGCAGTTATTTTTGCATTAATCGCAGGATTTGCCACATATTTCTTTGCAACCGAAATCGATAAAAAAACAACCATCAAGGATGCCGACACGATTGCGGTTATCGTTCCTGTTGCGGATATGCCTAAAAATTCGACCATTACAGAGGATATGTTTGCCGAAGATGCAGGCGTGTTTGAAACAAAAACCGTTGTTGCCGACGATGTAACAGGCGATGTTGCAACAGATAAAGAACAGCTCATTAATCAAGTAACGGTTGACACGCTTTATGCAAATGAGCCGATTAATACAAAGCGTCTTGAATCAATAGACGGTTCGGATGTTGCACTTTCAATTAAACTTCCAAAGGGCAAGGTTGCTTATTCGTTTACCGCCGGAAGCGTAACAGGTGCCGACGGATATATCAGCGAGGGCGACACCGTAGATGTTTTGGTTTATGATCCCGCAAAGAAAACTTCAAAAATTGCTTATAAAGACCTTGAAATTTTGAGAGTATCAACCGCTACCGCAAGCAAAACCGCTTCGGAATCGGGCAAGACAGTTACCGATTACAATACCCTTACCGTATCGGTAACCGAAAAGCAGGCTTTGAAACTTTATAAAATTGAAAACGAAAGTACATTTAAGCTTGTTTTGAAGCACAGAAGCAATATGCCTTCAACAACAAAGGCTGCCGATAAAGCCGAATAAATCAAAACAGAATTTTATATAACGGAGAATACATATGGCTGATTTAATAAACATTGTTGTTTGCGCCGAGCAAACAGAATTTAAAGTAAACATCAAAAACAAAATCGATCCCGAAAAGATTGACATTATCGGCTACAGCGATTTTAATGCCGAAGCAAAAACAAGGATTTTGGGTTATTCACCGGATGTTGTAATTTTTGCCGCAGAAAGTGCGGATATTGATGATGAGTTCTTTGGCTTTATTGAAGATATGGAACTTGCTTCAAACGGTTGTTCACCTGTTGTAATGACCGATGAAGTAACAGTTGATCTTGTCAACAGTGCTGCTCGTTACGGTGTTCGACAGGTTATGAATTTGGATATATCTACCGAAGAACTCAGCCGAAATCTTGAGGGCGTTATCAACAGTGAGCGAAAGCTTAGTAAAAAAATTAATGTTGAGCGTAAAACAAGGTCGCATGTTTACTCGTTTTTCAGCGGTAAAGGCGGCGTAGGCAAAACAACAATTTCTACAAATCTTGCCGTAAATCTTGCAAGCCGTGGCAAAAAAACACTCCTTGTTGATCTTGATTTGCAGTTTGGTGATTCGGATATGGCTCTTGACCTTAATCCAACCGAAACCATTGTTGATGTTGTAAGAGATACGCTCGGTATTTCTATTGACAACCTTACAAACTGCACGGTTACGCACGCTTCCGGTTTGTCCGTGCTCGCTTCTCCTTCATCTCCGGAGCTTGCCGAATATGTTCAGTCAAGTCATGTAAAGGCTATCATTGATGTTGCAAGAAATTATTATGAATACATCATTCTTGATTGCGGTTGTAATCTTACCGACCCGGTTATTACGGCACTTGAATCAAGCGACACAATCTTTATGGTAAACGATGTCAACATTTTGTCGCTTAAGCGTGCAAAACTTTGCCAAAATGTTTTGTATCAAATTAACCAAAGTGATAAAATCAAGCTTATTATCAATAAAAACACCAAGAAAAACAATGTTAAAATCAGCGATTATGAAAACATTTTGAATATGGAAGCTTATGCAATATTTTCAAGCGACCTAAAAACAATCAATGATTCTCTTAATAGCGGTCAGCCGGTTGTTTCGTATAAGCCGAGAGCTGCATTTTCAAAGGAACTCAATGCTTTTACCGAAAAGGTAATTCTTGAAAGAGAGGGCAAAGAGGGACTTGCAAAAGCAAAAAGCAAGGAAAAGAAAAAAGGATTTTTTGCTAAATAATTTTTAATGAAAGAAGATACATAAATGGGATTACTTGACAGATACGGAACAAGCACACCCGAGGAAAATGCACCTCAAACACCGACAATAGGTGGCATGCATGAGTCGTCGGATAAAATCAGACCTGCTCTTGATGACAGATATTCGGATGTAAAGCAGCGTATTCACGCAATGATTATCGAGCAACAGCTCGGTGCAGACAATGCCGATGTGTCAGATGAGGGAATGAAAAAGCTCATTGACGAATATGTTGAACGACCGGATTTTAACATTCCGAGAGTTGACAGAGAAATGGTTAAAAAAGAACTGTTTGATGACATTATGGGTTTCGGTCCTATTCAGCCGCTTATCGACAGCGACAAATATTCCGAAATTATGGTAAACGGTTACGACCATGTTTATGTTGAATCAAAAGGTAAGCTTGTTCTCACCGACATTCAGTTTAAGGATAACGATCACCTTATGCAGATTGTTGACAGAATCGTATCAAAGGTAGGCAGACATGTTGACGAATCAAGTCCGATGTGTGACGCCCGTTTGCTTGACGGTTCCCGTGTAAATGTAATTATCCCGCCTCTTTCACTTATCGGTCCTATTCTTACAATTCGTAAGTTCGGTAAAACTCCAATTACCGCCGATAACCTTGTAAAATGGGGTTCTGTATCGCCTAAAATGCTTGAATTTTTGGAGGCTGCCGTAAAAGGCAAACTCAATATCATTGTATCCGGCGGTACAGGTTCGGGTAAAACAACACTTCTTAATGTACTTTCGTCTTACATTCCTGCGGACGAAAGAATTATTACAATCGAAGACTCTGCCGAAGTTCAGCTTCACCAAGAGCATGTACTTACTCTTGAAGCCCGCCCGGCTAACATGGAAGGCAAGGGCAGAATCAGTATTCGTGACTTGGTAGTTAACTCACTTCGTATGAGACCCGACCGTATCATCGTAGGTGAGGTTCGTAGCGAAGAAACATTGGATATGCTTCAGGCAATGAACACAGGTCACGACGGCTCACTTACAACAATCCACGCCAACTCGCCGAGAGACTCAATTTCCCGTATTGAAACAATGGTTATGATGTCCGGTTCCGAATTGCCGTCAAAGGCTATCAGAGATCAGGTTGCATCCGCTATCAATCTTATTGTTCAGCAGGCTCGTTTGCGTGACGGTTCAAGAAAAGTAACCTCTGTTTCCGAAATTGTCGGTATGGAGGGTGATGTTGTCAGAATGCAGGATATATTCACTTATGAAACCGAGGGCGAATACGACTCAAACGGTAAGTTTAAGGGTGTGTTCAAGCCTACCGGTATCATTCCTAAATGTGTTGAAAAAATCAGAGAAAACGGAGTAGTGGTAAACAATGACTGGTTCAACGATTAGCGTAATCATAATAACGGCGGCATTTGCCCTGCTTGCATTTATTCTTGCGTTTATTTTGTCTTATACTCTCGGCTCTTCAAAAATTGCCGCAGACAAAAGAATGGAAGAACTCAAAAGACAAGAAGGATATTCAGAAGTTTCTCTTGTTAAGAGTAAAAAGAGAACCCGTAAAAAGAGAGAAAATCAAAACGGATTTTTTGTAAAATTCGCCTCGGCTCTTTACAGTCAGCTTCAAAGTGCGGACATAAAAATGCGTCCCGAGGAGTTTTTGCTCATTTGGGTAATAGTTGCGGTTTTGCCGGCATTGTTTATTCTTCTTATTTCCGATTCGCTCGGAATGGTTGCTGCCGCAGCTGCTGTTATCGGCTCAATCATTCCTTATATGGTTATAAAAATTAAGCAAAAGCAAAGAGTAAAAAAGTTTGATGTTCAGCTTTCGGATGCACTTATGCTTTCGTGCAGTTCTCTTCGTGCCGGCCTTAGCTTTACTCAGGCTATGGAAGCTATTTCCAAGGATATGCCGGACCCTATTGCTTCGGAATTCAGCATAGTATTGGAAGAAATGTCTATGGGTATGCCTATGGATGAGGCACTTGAACGACTTAACAAAAGAATTAACAGTCAGTATTTGCCGCTTATGGTATCATCCGTTCTTATTCAAAGGCAAACCGGCGGTAATTTGTCATCTATTTTGGAAGGCATCGCAAATTCCATTAAGGAAAAAATGAAGCTGAAGCAAGAACTTAAGGCTTCCACCTCGTCCGGTAGGTCAACCGCTATTATGGTTGGTTCAATGCCTGTTGTTCTTTGTTTGTTGTTTTTCTTGATTAACAGAGAATTCATTTTGCCGCTTTTTACAACAAATTTGGGTCATGTATTTTTAGGTATTGCAGCAGGACTTGAATTTCTATGCTTCGTAGCAGTTAAGAAGATTATCAACATTAAGATGTAGGAGAAAACATATGGTTGCTATTTTGGTAATTGCGTATTCTTTGCTTGTTTTGGTTTTTTGCATTGCTGTTTTTGGTAAAAAAGGCAAGGAAGAGGATAACAATCTTAAAAGAATGAAATCAATCGGCAAGGAAGTTGTTACTGCCGAATATAAAAATATCGAATCGTCATTTTATGACCGTAACATTAAGCCGCTTGTTACAAAGTTGTCAAATCTTGACAGTCAGGGCAACAAGCAAACAAAGTCTGCCCGCAAAAGGCAGGAAACCGAAAAGCTTGCTCTTCAACTCAGAAAAGCAGGTATACATATGTCGACAGGCAGTTTTACTTATCTTAAAACCGCTGTTGCCGTTGTGGGCACAATCGTTTTTGCCGGCATTGGCATTTTGCTTATGAATGTAACAAAATATTTTTGGTTGATTATTATAGTCGGAAGTATGTTGTCGGTGCTTGCGCCAACATTTGTTCTTAATTCAAAAATAAAAAGTCATCAGCAGGCTATCAGGTCACAACTTCCGGATACACTTGACCTTCTCAGTGTTTGTATGGAAGCCGGACTTAGCTTTGACGCTTCGCTTCTTAAAGTGTCCGAGCGTATGGAAGGTCCTCTTATCGATGAGCTTGTAACCGTGTTTAAGCAAATTCAACTCGGTAAGAGCAGAAACGATGCACTTAAAGGACTTTCGGATTCAACCGATGTTGACGAACTAAAAACTTTTGTGTCTGCCGTTATTCAGGCAAATACACTCGGTATTCCGATTACAAATGTTCTTTCGGCTCAGTCTGAGCAGCTCCGTGTTGCAAAGAGAGAGGAAATCAGAGAAAAAGCGGCAAAGGTTCCTACAAAGATGACAATTCCTACGGTACTTTTGATTTTGCCGGCTATTATTTGTATTATTATGGGTCCTGTAATTATCCAAGTTATGGATAACTTCAAGGGCGGATTGGGTTAATCAATGAAAATGTTAAAAGCATACAAAGGCGATGAACTTCTTGTTGAAGAAGTTGAAAACGCAAATCATTTTGCACGCAGGTTTATGGGACTTATGTATCGCAAAAGTATGGCTGAAAATCACGGGCTTCTGCTTACTCCGTGTGATGAAATTCATACTTTCGGTATGCGTTTTGCCATAGACACCGTTGCACTTGATAAGGACAACAGGGTTTTGTTTATCGACCCTGCCGTTCCTCCGCATAAGGTGAGAAAAAGAGTAAAAAATTCCAAAAAAATTCTTGAACTCAATGCGGGCACAGCTGAAAAACTCGGTATAACCGTCGGGGATGTTTTGGCTTTTAAATAAAAAATAAACTTTTTGGAGAGTTATATAAAATGAGTAATAATGAAATTGTAGACAGAAATCAAATTTTGGGAAAAAACAAGGTTGAATTTGACAAATCTTTAAGAGGCTATGACACGGCACAGGTTGACGAATATATTTCAAATCTTATTAATGTGCAAAAAAACGCTTCCGAAGTTTTTGACAGTCAGGTAAAAGACCTCAGAAACGCAAATTCAATGCTTGAATATGAGGTCAACGAACTAAAAGAAAAAGTTAAAAGCCTTACCGAAAAAAACGAATATGCTGTTGAAGAAAAAGAAAGATTGATGAAAAAAATCAATGAGGCTCCGCGTGAGGTAAAGGTTGTTGACAATTCTCAATTAAAAGAACTTCAGGAAAAATATGACTCTCTTGTAAGTAAGCACAGATTGATGGGCGAAGAAAATCGCAAACTCGTAAAGGAAAACGAGGGATTAAAGCGTGATGTTGCTCATCTCACAAAGAAAATTGACAAAAACCGTTCGGAAATCAATAATCTCAGAACAAGTGCAGAGGGTAACTACACAAATGTTACCGACGAACGCTTCATTCAGGTTTCAAGAATATATGAAGAAGCGATTGACAAATGTGAGGACTTGATTTTCAGGCTTCAAACGGAATTGTCGCTTGCCCATTCAAAAGCGGAAGATATTCAGTAATTAATCGATTTGTAAGTATTATATATTTAAGCAAGGGGAGTGATTGCCTTGAAAAAAATACTAAAAAGAAAAGAAAAAGGTGATATTGCTCTTATAGCCATATTTGCAACTATTGTAATATTGACTATTGTAGCATTTATCGTCGATTTCGGCTTAATATATTTTCAATCGGCAAGGTTGCAGAATGCAGTTGATTCTACGACTGTTGCTGTTGCGCATAATCTTATGGCGGAGGATTCCACCGTTAAAGCAACTGTTGAAAAGTATATGAAAGACAACGGCGTTGATATTACGGAAAAGGGTTACGGCACAATCACTCCGGGCAAATTAAGAACCAAAATCACTTACGGTGATAATGACGCTATTGTAATTATTGATAAAAAAGGTCTTAAAACTGAGGAAACCGACGGCACGGATGATGAGGATAAATACATCACGGCGGGTTATCTTAAAGTTACGGTTGCCGTTAATTGCAAGGGATATTGGGCGGCTTTTTCGGGTCTTGACAAAAAGCAGATTGTCAAGAGCGGCTATGCAAAGTGCGATATGCAGTACAATGAAATGCCGGAAGCACTCAAATATACAATTTTCGGTAATTCAACAAACCAATCCGATGATTACGATAAGATGACGGTAGGCATCAACGGCAGAACAAACAACGCTCAGGCAGCGGCCAATGTTTTTGTTAATATAATTAACGGACTTAACGAAAAATTGATTCAGCCTCTTATCGGCATTTTCGGCGGCACGCCAAATTATAACACTCTTGTAAATGCAAGTTTGTCGCACGCTGTAATCAACGGTGATGTTCACTCAAATTCCGATATCAGTATCGGCGTAAACAATCTTCAGGCAAGCCGTTCCAAGGACAGAGATTTTGACGGCAAAGACGATGAATGTATATGCCAGATTTTGTGTAAAAAAGATTCCGTAAACCAATATTGCACCGTTTGTCAGGGTGATTACAGAAAATGTGACGGTGACGAACAAACGGATGATGACTATAATCAGGTAATATTTACCGCTGTAAATAAAATTGATTTTTCTGCCGGAAAAATTGCAAACGGCAGTCTTGTCGGTTCGCTTATAGGTTCCGAAAATGATATAAATACAAGAGTGTTTGTAAGAAATTATCAGTATGTTGAGCAAACTCAGGTTGCACTTTATATCATCAATAAGCTTAATTTTGATATGATTACAAGCACGGAATCACTCAGAAATGCTTATACTCAAACCGCAGAAGAATATTTTGAAAAGAGTATTACTCTCACAGCTCCTCAAAAGTCGGCTGTGCTTAATCAGGCAAACAATCTTGAATATGTTTCGCCTAATAAATATAAACTTGTAAATCAAAAATCCATTGTTTATGCGGCGACAAACGCAATGGCAAATCAGGTAATGACCGAAGTTCAGGGCGGCAAAACGCTTACAAACTTCTTGCAACCCGTTACAGCAAACGGTATTGACACCACGGCAACACCTGAAAGCCTGCTTCTTTATGACGGCACAACAATAGATAAAGAAAGCAGCGTTATTACATTCACAAAGCCTGACAGCGACTCAACTGCCGAGCTTTCTATTGTTGATTCCGAAAATACAAACAGAAGTATTATGGATATGACAAGCAAAAGCGGTTTGACTCCTCAGGCAGAAGCCGGTTACAGATTTGCACTTGCAAAAAGTTTTCAGCAATATTCAAATCATATTGAAGTTCCGAATATGAAGCCGTACTTTATCAGAGCAATTAACCGTTCGGTAAAGAATGCAACAACTTCAAAGAACAGCGACAGCACCGACCTTGAAACTTCAGACGCAACTTCGGTAAAAGACGCTGTTAAAAAGACTCAAACAAAACTTGAAAAAACCATCAAGTCAAAAGACAGCTTGGCTACGGTTGAAAATCTTGACGGTACATTTACAAAAGGTGCGGCAGACGCCACAAACGATTATTTAAAGGTTGATGAGGGCAAAGCCGATACTTATGTTGACAATTCTTATATGTCAACTTCAACCCTTACAGATGTAAAAACTTCACCTATTTTGAAGTACAGACTTTCTTCCACAACCAACGATAAGAGCAAGCTTATCGCAAATAACGATAACGGCAAATCGCCTTATACATTCAAAAAATACAGTGCAGAAAGCAGCGAGCACATCACATATAACGGCATAAAAGTGTTTGATTCAGACGGTGAACTCAACAGTGCTAAAAATGTAATCAAGGATTATTCTGCAAAGAATTCGTCAAAATACGGCAAAAACGCTGTGCAGAAATTTGAAAAATCAGATGTGCTTGTCGACAAAGATTATGACGATTCTTCTGTTCATGATTATGAAAAACATTACGGCGATGATGCTGTAGAAAAGAAAAAGCATTACATTGAAAATACCCTTATGCTTTCGGACCAAAGTGAGTTTTCGGATGCTGCTCCGGCGGAAAACGATGTGTTCCTTATGAGCACGGGTACAAAGAAAAATTATCTCAATTCCCAAATCAGCAAAATCAAGGAAATCTCCAAGGAAATCAGCAACCAAGAGTTGTCGGTTCCTGCCGATTTGAGACTCGACCCTGTAGAGCCGCGTTATAAAACTTTGATTGACGCAACGCTTGCCGACCTCGGTTATGACATCAAAAACAGCGAAACTGTTGAAACAAAGAATACCGCAGGTATCACAAAAGATTATACCAAGATTGACGGTACAAAGGTCAGCGAAAAGTATTCGTATGAAGATTTGCTTCCGGGTCAGGACGGAGTTGTAAAAAAGAAAGTTTCCGGAGAAACTACGGTTGACGGAGAAGATGTTGACGGTATTTTGGAAGAAACCCGTGAAGATTTTGAAGTAGATGCTGAAAAAATCGGTCAAAAGGTTGACGAAAAGTATAACGAACTTCATCAAATAGAGTCAACTACCGATTGGAAAAAGATTAAGAATGAAGTAAACAAGATTGGTTCGGATTACAACGACGATGATAATACCTATACCCTTAAGGATAAGACAGTTTATGAAGGCGGTATCAGAGAGCCTTGGAGAAGTGATTGGGGTACAAAGGTATACGGTATTCGTATTCCGTCCGGCTATCAAATTCAAGTTGACGGTAATCTTGATGTTATGGATGGTAAGGGTGGCGGCGCCGCACATTCTTATATCGGTGACAATTCCGACCCTACAAAGCATACTTATTTGTATGTAACAGGTAATCTTCAGGTTGACAGAGGTGAACTGTATATCGGTGATAATACCACTGTAATCGTTGATGGTAATATCTATACCGGAAGAAACAAATCAATTACTATAGGTAAAAATTCACAGCTTATCTGTAAGTGGGAAATTTATTCTGACGGTAATATTAATGTCGGTGAAAACAGTGTTATTGTTTCCCAAACCGCTTCTTCAAATGAAAAAATTTCGCTTAAAGCAGATAATTTTACAACTACTTCAACAAGTAAGGTTTTTGCAAACGGCGATATTCAAAAGACCGACAGCGGCGAAGCAATATTCGGCGGTAAGGTTTATTGCCAAAGAGCAATTTATTACGGAGACAGTGCTTCGGGTAAACTTACCTTTATGGATAATACAAAGGTTTACCTTGGCAGAGATCTTGCTTTAAGCAGCGGCGATTTAAATATCGGTGAAAATGCCATAGTTGTTGTTAATATGCCTTCCGAGTGGGATGATGATGCCGAAAAAGGTGTTGTTAATGTCAGCGGCAAATATACTCTTATTATGAAAACAGGCTCTGTCCTTGTAACATTGGGCGACAAGTATCACAGAATAAACGCAATGAGGTACGATTGTGATTCAGGTTCGCTTATTGTTACCGATATGGTTAAGAGTCTGTACGATAAAAAGAAAGAGTACACTTCAAAATTCGGCAATGTTATCTGCAAGAAAATGGATGTAAGAACAACCGAATTTAATGAAAACGCCCATGTTTTTGTGTCGGATGAAATCCATGTTCAGGATTCAATGCAAATTACATTTAATCCGGGCACAAAGCTCCTTCTCGGTAAAAATTCAAAGAATGAGTCAATTTCAAACTGCGGTCAAATTAATTTTAACAGAAGCCCGGCTAATAAAGTGTTTGCCATCGGCGCAATAGGTACGGTTACAGGCTTGCAAAGCGGCAACGGCAACTATACTCTTTATAACGGCAGCTTCCTTTCGGCTCCGGGACTCAGCATTAACAATCTTACGATTGAAAGCGGCGGTGGTTTCTGCATTCCTAAGGACAGCAGTATCACCGTTAACAATCTTACAATTAATGACGGCTCGTCAACTTATATCGGATTGCTTAATATCAAGGATACCTTAACAATCAATTCAAATGTTAAGATTGAGGAAATATCTTCGGCAAACAAAATTGTTGTTAATGAATCCAAACGCCTTTTGATTGAGAAAAACTGTACAGCCAAAGATATTACAAACAAAAGTGAATTGCTTGTAACAAACAAATTGACCGTAAACGGCACATTTGATAACTACGGCACAGCCTTAATCGGTCTTGTTCCGAAAGAGTCAAATCCGGGTACAACAGGCACACTTTCCGGCTCGGGAGCTGTTAACAATTACAATATTCTTCAGGTTTACGGCTCGGCAGACAGTGTTACAATTAACAATAAGTATAACACGGCAAAGTCACGCGGTTCGACAGTTTATTTAAGTATAAACGGCAAATTGAACAGTGTTACCAACGAAAAAGAAAGTGCAATTATTTGCAAGGGCAACTTTGAGGCAGACAATGTTGTGAACACAGGCAATATTCAGTCAAACAATATGACTGTAAGCACCTCGTTTACAAACAATGCCGACGCAACCGTTAAGGTTGACAATTATCTTACATTAAATGGCAGTGCAAACAACAACGGTTTTGTTGAGGTTAACGGTAATTCGCAGATCGAAACAATTATAAATGCCGCTGATCTTAAACTCAACGGTACTGCCGAATTTACAAAAAAAGTTACAAACAACGGCAAGCTTCAGGTTACATCATACGGTGCAACATTTAATGAAGTTGAAAACAGCGGTGAAATCAGCGTTGCGGGCACAATCGCTTCAAACGGTACCGTTACAAACAGCAACTTTATTTGCTCAAATCGTGATGGTAAGTTTGCAGAACTTGTTAACAGCGGCGTTGTCAGCGTTTCGTTCCTTTCTAAGGGCACATCTTCGGCTATTGTAAACAATGCAAACGGTGTTATTGAAGTATCCGGCGGAAACAGTTCGGCTGTATCAAATATCACAACTCTTGAAAACAGCGGTGACTTTGTTTCAAACAAGGAAATCAATGTTTCGGGTGATATGACAAACAGCGGCAAGTTTGAGTGCTTCGGTAAATCAACAGCAGGTAATCTTACAAATACAGGCAAGGTTTACAATCACGGCAGTCTTGCCGTAACCGCTACGATTAATAACAATTCAAACGGCAAAAGCGGTGAAGATAATTCAATAATTTATGTCGGTGATGCGGCATCATATTCTCTTGAGGCGGATAGAATCAACAACTATGCAAATATTTTTGTTGACGGCGGAACCCTTAAGGTAGGTACTATGTTCTCCTGCCATGAAAACAGTGCTCTTTATGTAAACAAAGGCGATATTACAACAAATCACATCGAGATTTTTGAAAATTGTTCGTTTTTGTACAACGGCAAACTTACAATTAACGGTTATCTTGTAAACAGAACAAATCTTTCGCTCAAAGGCATTACGGCAGAAAGAATTCAAAACTATGGTAATCTTTATGTCGAATCAAGCAAAAACTTTACTATAAGATACTTCATCAATATGCCGGGTGCAAACTTTGCTTTGGACGGCGGCGGAGCTCTTGAAGTTACCAATCACCGTGACAATATTTCTGTTCTTAACGAAGGTAATATGTATGTAAACGGTAATGTATACGGCTACGGTTCAATCAGAACTACTGCAGGAGAAATTTATGTAAACGGCGATGCGGATGTTGCAAATTCAGTTTCGTATGACGCTTCAGCACTTTGTGTTGAAAATTCAGCCGAGGTATATATTTTCGGCTCACTTCCTGTAAACACCTCCGGCAACGGCTTGTTCATCAAGGCAAATGCGGATGAAACCGCCATTAAGGCAAGAGTCAGCATTTACGGAAAGAAAGATTCTTGGTTCTCGTCAACTATTGAAACGGGCAGAATCAACTGTGAACAAAAGGGTGCAAATATTTTCTTTGGCAATGATGTAAAGGTTACTCCGGACAACAATACTCAAAATCTTTACGGTAATATGTTCATTTACGGTAAATATGAGTGTTCTTCCGAAGTTAACATTCATATTAACAATTCGGCTACTCTTTATATCAAAGACAATGTAAATGCACCGAAAACAACGATTTATCTCAATAATCAATCGGGCTTCTATTGCTTTGGAAGTGAGGTAATACTCAAGGCAATTATTTCGGACTTTTCAAGAGTTTATCTTATGAAATTGCCGTCAGGTACATATTCAGGCATCGGCAGAGTTCAACTCAGCAATGTCAGCTTGATTTATTATCCAAATTCAACCACACTTTCAAATCTTATAAAGAGCGACGATTCGGTTATTATGTCCGACCCGGGCAGCGTATTCCCTATTTCTAACAATAACTTTGCGGTTAAAAACTCGACTATTGTTACTACGGGTAATATTAAGATTATAAATGAACTTACAATACCTGAAGGCTCAACTCTTTGCGTAGGCGGTAATGTTTATTTTTGCGGTGATTCGGCAAGTATTATAAACAACGGTAACCTCTATATTATGGGCAAAATATATTACAGCCCATATACCTATTCAACAATTACTTACGGTAATTTTGATGAACTTTCAGACAGATATGATAAGGCTATCAAGAATTCGTTTGATGATTTTGTTACTCTCGGCGGACAAAATGCAGACTTGTTTGTCGGCAAAACAAAGTCGGGCAAATTGAAGTGTAATAATTACTTTAATACTTACGGCAACCAAAAGGTTTATATTGATAACGACCTTGTTGTTACCGGCAAGCTCGGTCAAAAGAGTTACAGCAAGGCAGGAACTAAAGGCAGTGACCTTATTGCAAACCGAGGCGAAAGCGTTGTTCTTGAAAACAGCTCAACCCTTTGCGTATCGGGCGACATTTATTCAAACGGAATAAATAACAATACCGGCAACGGTGTATATGTTGCAAACGGTTCTTCGCTTTCAAGCGGCGGCTCACTTTATGCCGATTCGGCTATTTACAATTTCGGCACAACCGTTATTATGGGTAAACTTGTAAATTACAAAAAGTCGGACGGTACAGAAGCCGAAAATTCGAGAAAATGGTCTACCGACAGAGAAGATTTGAGCAGACTTTATGAAGGTATATCTCTTCTTAACGGTTCCGATAATGCAAAGGACGCACGCTTCTTTGTAGGCGGTCTTGACAGTGACGGCGATTTGTCCGAAAATGTTATTGTTTTTGAAGGTTATGTTCAAAACTACGGCAAAATCAATATTATGCAGGATACTTATATCAAGGGACACAGAGTAAACGGCACTCTTTGGATGAGAACCGTCGGCGAGAATAATGAAGCTGTTTATGCAACCCGTGACCAAAACGACGGCGGCGTAAAGTTTGAAAATTCTCCAAGATTCTCTGTTGTTGCCGAGCAGGGTTCAACTGCAAACTTCGGAGGAAATGTTGCTATGCTTGGCGGCTATGTAGGATTTAACCGTGACGCTTCGGGAGCAAAGGAAAATATGCCTGTGTTCTCCTCCGAAGGTGACGCAACCTACGGTATGTGTATTATCAACGGCGGTATTTTCTATGCCAAGGGTAAGGTTGGCTACACAGGTGATGTGGGTCACACCCTTGATAACAGCAAACTTAACGGATACGATACATACAGCGATTATTATATTCACCATCTTGAAATTTTCTTCCGTAGTAAAAATCTTAATTTGGAGGGTGACCCTAAAGGTTCGTATTCAATCGTAAACGGCTATGTATTTAACGGAAGCCGTAACGGCAGCGATTGTGCCATGAACGGCAAAGCCGTGTTCTATTCGGGCAGCGGTATTCAGGTTGGTACAAAAGAAGATGCCGGTGCAAACGACATAGGCGGTACTGTTCAAAACTTCGGTAATATGTATATTAACGGTTCGCTTACTGTTTATTCAAACAAGGATTTTGCAATCAACTACATTGCAATATCCGGTCAAAAGGATTCAAACACCGTCATTGCAGGCGATTGCTGGTCAAGCGGCGGTACTGTAACAATGCGTAATTCACTCTTTATGTGTGACGGTGACTTTTTGTCAAAGCGTTGTTCAAGAATCGGTGTATCAGAACAGGTTAACAGTAAGGATGACCTTAATTCAAGCAGTTACCTCTATGTAGGCGGAAATATGGTAACAAGTACAAACGGTACAGGCGGAGCCGGTGACCTTGCTACCAATGCCGGTGGTGCAGAAGAAGGTAACAAGATTTCACATTGGAACTATCTTGATGTTTTCTCAAATGTAAGCATTTATGTAGGCGGTTCGTTCTTTACAAACAGTATTTTCACACCGCATATGAATGTTACTCTTGTTGTAAACGGTCAGGATAAAGGCAAGGTAAACACAGCCACAAACTTTATCACATGGCTTCAAAAGATAGCAAATGATGTAACTCTTACTATCAAGGGATATGACCCGGATGACTTTACATTTATCGTAAACAACAGATTTGATGTTCAGCAAACTCTTCGTGAGGGCAGAACAATTTCGATGCTCAACAGATTTTATGTTCACGGCAGTGTTTTCTTAAACGGCAGAGCAAAGATTTCGGATATGACAAAGTTCTATGTTTACGGCGACTTTGTAAATAAAACGGATATTATCGGCAAGATTACAGCGTTTGAAATAGGCAGAACCATCGATGTTAAAAATGACGGTGACACTTGGGCGTCAAAGGGAACATTTATGGATGAAAATGATGAGCCTCGTACAATCAGGGATAAGAGCGGAAACTATGTTCAAAATCCTAACTATGATTATAATTATGCAAACGCTTGCTATCTGTATGTTCAAGGCAAACTTGACCTTGACAGAAAGGTAAATATTTATCCGGGCACAACGGTTAAAACCGGCAAGGATTATTCACCTCGCGGTATGGTTAAGCTTTCGCACGATTCAAATGTATATTCGGGCGGTAAGATTTCCACACACAGATATATTGATGTGGGTCAGTATGCAAATCTCTTTGCAAGAGAAAACATTGACGCTTGGAATTATATTTGCGTTCGCGAGCACGGTATTCTTTACAGCGGCGGAGATGTCAAGTGCGGCACTTCGTTTGAGGCAAAAACAGCGTCAACAATTTATTCGTGCGGTTCTATCAAAGCAACTCTCAGCAACATTAAGATTCGTGACAGAGTTAAGCTTTTCTGCAGCGGTAATATGACAGCGTTAAGCTATATTGAACTCGGCAAGTACGATGAAAAATATGTTGATACTCTCCGTAAGGCTGAAGATCCGTCATCGGGTAATGTATGTACCTGTACGGGCAGATGTACAAAGGATGACCCTGATGGCGACTGCCCTATATGTAAGGACGATTACTCAAAGTGTAAAGCACCGCTTGAATGTATCTGTTCAACTCCTTGTACAGAAAATTCAAAGACTGAGGATTGCCCTGTTTGTAAGAGCGACGGCGGTGATTGGCATAAATGTGAGGCTATTGATCCTGACAGCCAAACACCTCAGGTATGTACATGTACAACAAAGTGTACTTCTAAAAATGACAGTTGTGATGTATGTAAGTATGATTACAGCAAGTGTGCGGTTAACCAAGAGGAACAAACTCTTGAAAACGATATAATAAAAGATTATACCGACCCTGCGAACGGCGGTGAATTCTTTATCGGTAAAAAGCTTGCATCGTATACAAGCTATATCAGACAATACGGATTTTCAAGCACCGCAGTAGGACAGTATGTATTTGCATATAAATACCTCACATTAAGAAGTAACTCGGATATTTGGGTTCTTCCTGAAGCATTTAACAGCGAAACATACAGGCATGTTGACAAGACCTTTGAAAGTGACGGTACTATACTTGGAACAATTATTGCTTATATCAGGCAAAAAGCATATGATATAAAGGAAAAGATGTCGTTTAAGAACGGTTCTGTTTACACAATGGGCGACTTGACTCTTAATAAAAACGCATCTCTTATGGGCACATATGACAGTTACAGCTTTGGTCAGGCAATTCTTTGCCACGATTCGCTTATGTATTTCGGTCATGATATTAAGTTCTATGGACCGAGCCTTGATTTGAGCGGTATCTTCTCTGGCAGCTTTACCGGATTTAAGGCGGCAGGTGATGTTTACACAACCATGAAGTGCACAAACAAAGCAAAGCATCCTAACGGTTACACAATGTATACAAAGAGCTATGACCCTTCGATAAATTATAAGTGTGACAAGTGCGGTGCATCGCTCAGTAAGAGCACGGTTAAGGAAGGCGTAACCTGTCCGGTAACGATTTACGCAAACAACAGTATTGTTCTTGCAACATCAACCGATATGAGTATGTGCTATGCTGTTGCATGCAACGGTGATGTAACTATTTCGGATCCGTATGCAAGCAATACTCATGATGACAGAAACCTTTATCAGTTGCCAAACGCTATTGCTTCGTACAACGGCAATATCACTTATGCAACCATGTACGGCAAGATTGCGGCGTTGTTCTATGCACCGTCACCTAATTCAACCACAGATAAAAAAGTCGGCAACATCAAGCTTGACGGCTATTATCAGGAAATTTGGGGTGCATGTATAGGCGATACCGTATCTGTTGATACCTTCTACATCAATCTCCACAGATTTAACAACTGGAGAACCATGGATCTCAAAATTGCCGAATCTGGCAATGTTTATATGATTTCCAAAGAAGAGTATGACAAGCAGGTTAACAATGTTGATGAAGAGTTTATGACAAGCGGTAACACCAAGGATGAAACCGACGGCGGAGCACATTTGTTCTTTGACAGAGATATTCTCAATCAAGGTTCTCAAACTGGCAAAGGTACCGAGGAAGATATAAATTAAAATAATAGGCAAAAACGATGATGTAATGTTGTCGTTTTTGCTTTGTTATGTAAAATTTGAGGATTTAATATGGCAAAAAAAATATCCAAAAACCAAATTATAAAAATCATAGTTGCAATTTTGGTTGTAATTGCTGTCGGCGTGTTGATTTTTTTGATTAACGGTAAGCAAACAGGTTCAATCAGTAAGGGTAATAATAAGCAATATAATGCAGAAGTTTTGCAGAAAAACGATGATTCCGTTATGCAGGGCGACACCTATGTTTTTTTAGGTTCCGATTTTACCTTTGGTGCAAAATCCGGCGGTCAATCCTTTGTTGATTATCTCAAAGCCGTTGACGGTATAAAAGCTAAAAAGTACGGCGGCGAGGATTACAAGCTCAACGGAAAAGAAGAAAACACGCTCGTTTATGCCTTTAATAAGGCGGTAAAAAAGAGCGTAAATCCAAAGGTTGTTTTTTGCGAAGTGCCTGTTTGCAACGCAAGCGGCAGACAGAAAAACGGCGAGCTTACAAACAGCTATTATATCGGCGATTATGATACCACCACACTTTACGGAGCAATGGAATATATTTGTGCAAGTGCAGAGCTTAATTGGGGTTGCAAGGTGGTTTTTATCACTTGCCCGAGCGATGATGAAAAGAAATATGCCGAGGTTGTCAATGCGACAAATGCCGTTGCAGAAAAGTGGGGCACCAAGGTAATTAATTTTTATAATAATGACGAAATTTCTTTTGATAAAAAAGAAAAAAGGCTGTATTTGGTTGACGATTCTTCGCCTACAAAGGCGGGCTACAACAGCGTTTACGGTCCAAAGGTTGAAGAATTTATACAAAGGTATTTTTATTTGTAATGAACAAAATTTATTCAATGACCGTTGCCGAACTCACTTCGGCGGCGGTTGATTTTATTAAGCAAAATTATCCTAAAAGGTACAAAAAATCGCTTGAATTTAAGGACGAAAATGATGCCGCTCTCTGCCTTTGTGTCGGTGTGCTCTTTGATAATGCCGGCATAAAAGAGGACGAGGTTTTTTATACCGAAAACGGCAAACCGTACCTTAAAGACGGCAGATTTATATCGGTGTCGCATAGCGGAAAATACTGCGTTTTGGCGGTGTTTGACATTCCTGTGGGCGTGGATATTGAAAGAGTCGGCAGGGTTGCAAAATCCGTGTCAAACCGCTTTTTTACCGAGCGTGAACAAGAGTGGGCAGGAGATGACGAAGTAAGGCTCACGGTTTTGTGGACGCTTAAAGAAGCACTCTCAAAGCTTACGGGCGACGGTGTAAAAATGCTGTATGACGGCATTGATGTTCTGCCGCTCACAAGAGGTAAATCAATTATACTTGACGGCAAAAAAATAACCGCCGAGCTTCAATTTCTCGGCGATTATGTGTTGGCGATTATAAAATCAAATTAATACAAAATGCTTTTAAACACAGTTTAACGCTGTGTTTTATTTTTGTCTTTTTTTTCATTCGGGTCTTTCATTGTCAGCGAAATTCGCTTTTTGTCAACATCAACGGAGAGTACCCAAACGGTTACAATGTCGCCTACTTTAAGCACATCCGACGGATGCTTGATGTAGCGGTTTGTGATTTGGCTGATGTGCACAAGTCCGTCTTGATGCACGCCGATGTCAACAAACGCACCAAAATCGATAACATTTCTGACCGTGCCGTTGAGTTCCATTCCGGCTTTCAGGTCCTCCATGCCCATAACATCTGTGCGTAAAAGCGGCTTTGGCAGTTCATCTCTTGGGTCACGGCCCGGTTTAGAAAGTTCGCTTACAATGTCAACTAGGGTCGGCTCGCCGATATCAAGCTTTTGTGCAAGAGCAGATGTTCCGATTACCTGCACCTGTGATTGAAGTTTTTTGATGTTGCCCGATTTAATGTCGTTTTCGGACACTTCGCAAACGCTCAAAAGTTCTTTTGCGGCGGCATAGCTTTCAGGGTGAACGGCTGTGTTGTCAAGCACATTTTTGCTTTCGGCAACACGCAAAAATCCGGCACATTGCTCAAACGCTTTAGGCCCTAATTTTGCTACTTTTTTCAGCTCGCTTCTTGATGTAAACGAGCCGTTTTCTTCACGGTACGCAACAATATTTTTTGCAATGGCATTTGACACACCGGCCACTCTTGAAAGTAATTGCGGTGATGCAGTGTTGAGGTCAACGCCTACGCTGTTTACACAGCTTTCAACCACACCGTCAAGTGCTGCGGTTAGTTCTTTTTGCGGCATATCGTGTTGATACTGACCTACTCCGATTGCCTTTGGGTCGATTTTTACAAGTTCTGCAAGCGGGTCCTGAAGTCGCCTTGCAATGCTCACGGCACTACGCAAGCTGACATCGAATTGCGGAAATTCCTCCGCAGCAAGTTTTGACGCACTGTAAACGGAAGCACCTGCCTCGCTTACAACCATATATGTTATTCCGCAGTCAAGTTCCTTGATGAGTTCGGCGGCAAAAACCTCGGTTTCGTGCGACGCCGTGCCGTTGCCTATTGCAAACATTTTTACATTATATTTTTTTACAAGTGCGGTGATTGTTTTTTTCGCTTCGGCAATTTTGTTGTGCGGCGGTGCAGGGTAGATAACGCCCGTGTCGAGCACCTTGCCTGTTTCGCTGATAACGGCAACCTTACAGCCCGTGCGGTAGCCGGGGTCAAGCCCGATTGTTACATTGCCCTTAACAGGCGGTTGCATAAGGAGTTGGCGTGTGTTTTCGCCAAAAACTTTTATTGATGCTTCGCAGGCTTTGTCGGTTAGTTCGTTGCGGATTTCTCGCTCGATTGACGGGAATATAAGACGGCTGAACGAATCCTCTACCGCTTCAATTACAAGGTCGGTCGCCTTTGTGTTGTTTTTGCAGTGAATGTTGAACAAAAGGTCGGTGGCAATCGTTTTGTCAAAGTCGATTGAAACCTTGAGTTTGCCCTCTTTTTCGCCTCTGTTAACAGCCAAAACCCTGTGCCCTGCAATGGATTTTACAGGCTCGCTGTATTCCTTGTACATTTCGTACACGCCGAGGTCGTCATCTGCGCCCTTTGATGTGAGCATGCCGTTGTTGTGTACTGCATAGCGGATGAGTTTTCTGCCGTTCGGGTCGTCCGATACAAGTTCTGCAATGATGTCCTTTGCCCCTTGAAGCGCACTTTCAATATCAGGCACCTCATCGGTCAGGTAGTCCTCTGCCAAAATTTCGGGAGCGGGAGTGCCTTTTTCCTGTGCGTAAATTGCATTTGCCAATGGTTCAAGTCCGAGTGCTTTTGCAACGGAAGCTCTTGTTTTTCTCTTTGGACGGAACGGACGGTAGATGTCTTCAAGTTCTGTCATCGTCTTTGCGTTTTCGATGGATTTTGCAATGTCGTCCGTCATTTTCTCCTGTTCGGTGATTGACGCAATGATTTTTTCCTTTTGCTCCTCAAGTGAACGGAGATAATTCAGCCTGTCGTTCAACTCTCTTAAAAGTTGGTCGTCAAGCGAGCCTGTGGCTTCTTTTCTGTATCGTGCGATGAACGGAATTGTGTTTCCGTCATCAATGAGTTTCACCGTGTTTTCTGCCTGCCACGGCTTGAGCGAAAATTCAAGCTCTAATTGTTTTACTATATCCATAGTTACTTCCTTTTTTATGTGATATATTCAGTTTACCAAAAAATTTCGGTTGTTTCAAGAAAATTTAATGCAGAGATTTTTGGTAATATTAACTAAAAAAGCAGAGCGTTTTTCTATTGCCTGATTTTGATTGTACCTTGAATATTACCTATATTATATATTATAATTAATATGGTATGTTAAGATTTTAACAAACGAATGAAAAACAAACTTATTTTGTTGGAGGGAATTATGAGTAAAGCAATCATTGCGGTAGCAGGCAAGGGCGGAGTAGGCAAAACTTCACTGTCTGCAACTATTGTCAGATGTCTTGTAGAAAGGTATCCGGATAAAAAAATTTTGGCTATTGATGCCGACCCGGCTGTCGGTCTTTCTACGGCACTCGGTATTGATGTTAAAATGACAATCGATGACATCAGAAAAGAAATTATCGCTTCCGTTGACGAGGGCGACACAAGAAGTGCGGTTGAACTTTTGGGAGAAGCAAAGTTCAGAATTTTTGACGCACTTGTGGAAACAAACGGATTTTCGTTTATTGCAGTCGGCAGACCCGAAACTGCGGGTTGCTATTGCAAGATTAATTCGTATCTCAAGGAAGTAATTTCCATTTTGGCAGAGCAGTTTGATTATGTTGTAATCGACGGCGAGGCAGGTATTGAGCAGATTAACCGCCGTGTTATGGAAAAGGTTACTCACCTTCTTCTTGTAACCGACCCGAGCAAAAAGGGCTGTCAGGTTATCAACACAATCAAGAGCGTTGCAGATGATTTGGTTATGTATGAAAAAATCGGAGCAATCGTCAACCGTATGGCAGACGAGTCGCTCAAAGATTATATCGACACAAATGGCATTGAGGTTTTGTCGTATATCGGTGATGACAAAAATCTTTCTATGTTTGACATTCAGGGCGAAAATATATTCAATCTTCCGGAGGAGTCAAATGTGGTTGTCGGAGTTAAACAAGCACTTGAAAAAATTGAGGTACTGTAATGAGAGATTTAAAACACCTTATTTATTTTGAAAATTTGCTTCAGGAAGCAAACAATGAGCTTGTACAGCAGGCTATAAAGGACGGCAAAAAAGCTGTTGCCTATACCTGCTATCACATTCCGGAGGTTTTGCTTAATGTCGGCGATTGCTTTTCGGTCAGACTTCGTGCTCCGAGAACGGGCTCGCTCGATATTGCCACTTACTATATGAGTTCCTATCTTTGCGGCTATTCAAAAGCTCTTGTTGAAAGAGGCATTGAGGGCGGTTACAACTTTTTGTCCGCATTCATCGGCTCCGAGTCGTGCTCCGAGATGAACAGAGCATATGAGCATTTTGAGGTGCTCAATCTGGTTAACAATCCCGATTTCTTTGTAAGCATTTCGGATGTTCCGTTCAAGATTGCACCGCACACCGTTAAGCATTACAAAAATCAAATGCAAACAAAGGTGCTCGACCGACTTCACGAGGTGTACGGCGTTGACATCAGCGAGGCTTCGCTCCGCAAGGCGGTTGAGGAACACAACGAGGTTTGCCGCCTTATTACGGAAATCGGCGAGTACAGAAAAGAGGACAATCCGAGAATTACGGGCTATGAATTTCATGTTATCAATCTTGTTACATATTGCTGTCCTAAGTATTTGATTCTTGACAAACTTCGTGAAACGGCTGAAGAACTCAAAACAAGAGAGCCTGACGAGAAAAAGAACTTTAGGGCAAAGGTTGTTGTTGTCGGCTCGGAAATGGACGACCCCGACTTTACAAAGCTGTTTGAAGAAGCCGGTGCACTTGTTGTTGCGGACAGATTTTGTTTCGGTTCGCTTCCGGGCAGAGAAGAAATTCATCTCACCGATGACGGCGATGTGCTTGAACAAATCATTCTTCACTATATGAAAACCTGCCAATGTCCTCGCTATATGTCGCAGGATAAGGTTCAGGGCAGACGAGATTATGTTAAGCATTTGGTAGAAGAATATCATGCAGACGGCGTTGTTTACGAGCAACTTAAATTCTGTGAATATTGGGGATATGAGAGGGCACTCGCTTCTCACATCATTACAAACGAAATGGGTATTCCGTCCGTTACCGTTGACAGGCAGTACACGGCTAACGCTTCGGGACAGCTCCGTACAAGAATTCAGGCTTTTGTTGAAAGCCTTGAAATTAAGAGAATTCAAAAAGCAAAGGAGGGTAAGTAATGAGCATTTGGCGTAATAAGCCGAAAAATCTCGGCAACCTTCATCAAGACAAAACAGGTCTTTTAAAGCACAGAGAGTGGCGTGGAATTTCCGACACGCTCTATGACTATTACCGTTGGCTTATCACATGGAAAGATATGGCGGTTATGGTGGCAAAGGCTCCCGTTTCTACGGTTAAGGGTATTTACAATTATCGCTGGATGGCAAGCTATCTTTCCGCTCCTGCTTGGATAGACAGACACACCGAGGGTCTTCGAGGCACACAGCTTCGTATCACTCACCTCCATTTTAACGGTCTTGTTCGTCCTACAACGGATATGATTAATTACCTCCTTGCAAACGATAAGCATTTTCACAAGCATTCAAAGATGTCTGACAGAACGGTTAATGTTGATGAGATTTTCTCATCCGAGATTATGGCAGGCTTCCCTAATCTTAAAGACAACCATGTTACAACCGTGCCTATCTTCCTGTCATCAATGGTAGACCAAAACATTACTCCGCCTTACCTTGATATTACAGAAAGTTACGGCGTTCCTGCCGATGTTTGCCCGCTTCCGTCAGCCGAAGCCGGCGTTGCAATCAATGACGATTATCCTATGCTCGGCAAATGTTCGATTACATGCAATATGCCTTGCGACGGCTCGGTTATGAATTCTGCTTATATCGACAGAAGATTTAACATTCCAACCCATGTGTGCAATGTTCCGCTTCGCTACAACGGTGAAGATGTTCAGGAATACGCATTGCAGGAGGTTAAGGATGTTATCACCTTTATTGAAGAACAGACGGGCGAAAAGTTTGATTGGAACGCTTTCTTCTCCGCAATGAAGAAGTACAACAAACAGCTTGAATACGAAATTCAAAAGTGGGATATCAACAAAACCGATTATCCTCAAATGACCGGTGCAACATTTTGGCTTTATCGTCTTTTCTACTTCCACATTTCCGGCGGTATGGACGACAGATTTTTGAAGATAGACAAAAAAGTTAACAAGCTTATGATGAAAGGCTATGAAAAAAGAGAGATGTGCTCAAAGGAAATGCGTCACAGAGCAATCGTTTGGTCTTGCCCGGCTAACTATTACACTTCTCTTGCAAATTGGCTTGAAAACTGCTGGGGCGTAAATGTTGTAATGGATATGGAAACAATGATTTCCTACATTATGTACGACACCGAGGATAAAGATGCGGCTCTTACCACTTTTGCAAAAACTCTTCAGCGTACCACAATGCGTAAGCATACAAAGGGCGGCTATCAAAATGTTGTTGATGAACTTTGGAACATTGTTGACGAGTACAATGCCGATATGGTAATTATGTACGACCAAATTTCGTGCAAGGGTATGGACGGTCTTGTTGGTATATTTGACGACCAGGCAAGAGAAAGAGGCATTCACTTTATTTGGGTTCCACAGGACCTTATGGACCCTCGTACCGTATCACGCCGAGATATGCGTGAAAACATCAACAAGTATATGACAACAGTTATGCACGAAGAACCGGTTGACCCTACATTGGTTGACTTTGACGATACATTGGCGTGGTAAGCAGAAAGGATAACATATTATGAAATATTTTGGCGGATGCGATGTAGGCTCTACATATGCAAAATGCGTTATTTTGGATGAAAACGGAAAAATGGTTGCAGACGCAACCGTAAGAAGCAAGATTAATCCGGTTGCAAGTGCCGAACTTGCACTCGGTGAAGCTATCGGCAAGGTTGAGGGACTTAATTCCGCACAGGATTTAGCTTATCTTATCGGTACCGGCTACGGCAGAAATAAGGTGCCGTTTGCCGATGAAAACATTTCGGAAATCAGCTGTCACGCTATGGGCGTTCATGTAACCGACCCAAGCGTAAAGGCTATTATAGATATCGGCGGTCAGGATGTTAAGGGCATTGCCATTGACTCCGACGGAACGGTTAAAAACTTTGCAATGAACGACAAGTGTGCAGCAGGCACGGGCAGATTTTTCGAGGCTATGGCAAATGCGTTTGAAATGAGCCTTCCCGAGTTCTGTCAGCTTTCGCTCAAGGCTAAAAATACTATTCCGATTACCGCACAATGCACCGTTTTTGCCGAGAGTGAGGTTATCTCTCTTGTAGGCGAGGGCAAGCCTATGGACGAAATTGCCGCAGGCATTCAGCTTGCCGTTGCAAAGAGATGTTTTGTTATGGCTAAAAAGGCAGGCGCTACCGACAGCATTACTCTTACGGGCGGTTGTGCAAAGAACGAAGGACTTAAAAAAGCTATCGAAAAGGTGCTTAAAATCAAGGTTGTCAATCTCAAAACCGACCCTCAGCTTATGGGTGCGCTCGGTGCGGCAGAATATGCAAGACAGAAAGGGATGGCATAATGATGAAATCTGCATTTATATTTGTATGTGTATTTTTGGCACTTTTTATTGCAACATTTTCGGTGTACTATTTCAATTTGGATATGAAGCTTGTAAGGGTGATTTACGACAAACTTCAGGTTCACTATGATAATTTGGAAAAGGACAGAAAACTGTAATGGTGCTTTATGACGGCTTTATAAATAGGCTGAGCGAGCTTGTTGAAGATAAAAAAGAACTGCCCCGTTCAACAAAAGAATTGCAAAGCGGCAGTAAAAATGATATTATCTTTGGCAGGGACACGGCGTTTGAACTCGGCGGAAGTCAGAAGCCCTGCGTTTCAACCCTTGCCGTGAGCAGCGATATGCACTTTTCAAACAAGGCGTATCTTGTGGGCAAGGATTTGCCGCAGATAACGGGGGATTCTCCGTTTGGCAAAATCGTGCTTGTTGAGATTGACGAGCAAACGGATGACGATACCGCATTTAACACCGTTAAGGAACTTGAACAGATAAAGTACAAATTTTATGTTCGTGATTTTATGACAAGAGCGTCGGCTCTTAATATGCGTGAACAGATAAGAGTCGGCAAAAATGCCGTAAAAAGCGGTGTTTCTTTTGCCGATTACGGTCAAAAGTTGATTGATACTTTTTTGCAAAATGAAAAGGTCAAAAGCGTTGAGGTCGTTTTTCTCACCGATTTTGACGGTTATAGGGAACTTAATTCCGTTGCCGAAAAAATCAAGGAAACCACCTCTGCCCTCAACCACATTCTTGACAATGTTATGTTTGACTGTTCAACCTGCAACCTAAAGCCTATTTGTGATGAAGTTGAGGGAATGAAAGAACTTCATCAAAAACATAAATGATATTGGAGAAAAATTATGAATACGATTTTTTTCACGAGCGAAAAAGAGGAAAAGTACGCAAAAGCGTGCCTTGCCTTTGCCGAAAAGCTCGGACTTATTGATGACAGCAGCATTGACGCTCTTAAATCAAGATGCGAAAAGGAAAACGAAAAGCGTAAAAACGCTCTTGCAAACGGCGAGATTGTTTACGGCTTAAAGCAGTTTACGCTTCCCGTTTATCTTGATTGGGAGCTTACACGCTTCAAGTTGGATTTTGTTTCCGAGAAAAAAGGCATTAATTATAGTTACAAGCCTATTGAAAAAGCTCAGCTTAAAGATTTTTACAAATCAAACAAGGACTTGTTCACCCGTTATAACGGCGACAAGTTCAGATTTAAGGAATCAAGGGATGTAGTTTACAAGAAGATAAGAGAGGAGGAGTATGAAAATGAAGTCAACAACATATTACGCAAGCTCTCTTAACGGCAACGACAACAATGACGGACTCACACCCGAAACCGCCTTTTTAACTCTTGACAAGGTCAATTCGCTTCAAATAAATCCGGGCGATAAGATTTTGCTTGAATACGGCTCGGTGTTTAACAATCAGTTTTTGCACCTCAAAAACTGCGGCAGTATTGACGGCGAGGCTATTGAAATTGCTCCTTACGGCGAGGAGGGCAGAATGCCTTTTATCAACACAAACGGTGAGGGCGTTTGGCATCAGGATTACGGAACAAAGCTTGATTTCGGCGGTTATGTTTACAAGGGTGATGTAAGTTCCTCCGTTCTTCTCTACGATGTGGAAAATATTGTTATTCACGATATAGAAATTGCAAACAAAGAGGAGTTTACAACTCCCGAGGCATACAGCGATCCTGATAAGAGGGACAGAACAGGCGTTGCCGTTGTTGCTCAAAACAGAGGTACGCTTCATTCAATCACGCTCAAAAATCTTTTTGTTCACGATGTAAACGGCAATGTTTACAACAAGCATATGAACAACGGCGGTATTTATATGACCGCATTCAAGCCGGAGGACGAAAGCAAAACAGGCGTCGCAAGATATGACGGCGTAACCGTTGAAGGCTGTTTTGTAAAGAATGTCAGCAGATGGGGGATAGCAGTCGGCTATTCTTATCGCCACGCAGATTTTGCAGGCAAGGAACTTAAAGAGGAAACCTTTGAGAAATACGGCAACCTCAATATTTTGATTACAGGCAACTACACAAAGAATATCGGCGGTGACGCAATCACGCCTATGTATGCACTCACTCCGCTTGTTGAACACAATGTTTCGGACACTTGTGCAACTGAGATGAACGACCGTGTTTATACCAAGCCGGGCAAGAGAATGGGCAAGGTTGCGGCGGCGATTTGGCCGTGGAAGTGCAAAAATGCTTTGCTCCAATATAACGAGGGTGTAGATACAAAGCTCAATCAAGACGGTATGCCGTGGGATGCCGATTCGGGCGACGGAACTACATATAAGTACAATTATTCAAGGCTCAACGAGGGCGGCTGTATGATGTTCTGCCTCGGCGAAGCCGTGCATAATACATTTGTCAATAATGTAAGCTATGACGATTTGGGCGGAATTTTAAGTCCGTCGGGCAATCCTGACGCCTATGTTGCGGACAACGAATTCTATATGCGTAAGAGTGTTCCGCTCAAACGCAAGAGAAATCACGGCAAAATGACGCTTAAAAATAATAAAATAGAAATTATAGATTAACGAGGTATAACTATGGCACAAAACAAAGGCAGAGTAACTATTCCAACCGATATGGATGTGGTTAAGGAAACCCTTGAAATTATGGACGAATGGGGTGCAGATGCAATCCGTGACTGTGACGGTACAGAGTTCCCACAGGAACTTAAAGACACAGGTGCAAAGATTTATGCAACCTATTACACCACAAGAAAAGATAACGAATGGGCAAAGGCAAATCCTGATGAAATTCAGCAGATGTACATTATGACTCCGTTTTACACAGCAACCGAGTCAACTCTTGAAATTCATCTTATGAATCATCTTTATCCCGATATGCTCAAGGTTAACAACCGTGACGACATCACAAGATGGTGGGAGGTTATCGACCGCACAACAGGTGAGGTTGTTGCTCCGACCGATTGGGGATATGACGAGGCAACGGGCAATGTAACAATCAACAAGTGTACACCGTTCCACGAGTATACGGTAAGTTTTCTTGCTTACATTATGTGGGACCCGGTTCATATGTACAACGCTGTTGTCAATGAGTGGAAAGATGTTGAACCGCAGATTACCTTTGATGTTCGTCAGCCAAAGACAAGAGCACATTCGCTCGACAGACTTCGCAGATTCCTTGACACTCACGATTATGTTGATGTTGTCAGATTTACAACATTTTTCCATCAGTTCACTCTTGTGTTTGATGAATTTGCAAGAGAAAAGTTTGTTGATTGGTTCGGCTATTCGGCATCCGTAAGCCCGTATATCCTTGAGCAATTTGAAAAAGAAGTCGGCTACAAGTTTCGTCCGGAGTTCATCATTGACCAGGGCTATATGAACAATACATATCGTATCCCGTCAAAGGAATTCAAGGATTTCCAAAAGTTCCAAATGCGTGAGGTTGCCAAGCTTGCCAAAGAAATGGTGGACATTGTTCATGAGTACGGCAAGGAAGCAATGATGTTTATGGGCGACCACTGGATTGGCATGGAGCCGTTTATGGATGACTTTGCATCAATCGGTCTTGACGCTGTTGTAGGCAGTGTCGGCAACGGTGCAACACTTCGTCTTTTCAGCGATATTAAAAATGTAAAATATACCGAGGGCAGATTTTTGCCGTATTTCTTCCCTGATGTTTTCTGTGAGGGCGGCGACCCTATTTATGAAGCAAAGGTAAATTGGGTAACAGCAAGACGAGCTATTTTGAGAAGCCCTATTCAGCGTATCGGCTACGGCGGTTACCTCAAACTTGCACTCAAATTTCCTGAGTTTGTTGATTACATCAAGGGCGTTTGCGATGAGTTCCGCACACTTTATGATAACGTTCAGGGCGTAACTCCTTATTGCGTAAAGAAAGTTGCAGTGCTCAACTGTTGGGGCAAGATGCGTTCTTGGTCAAATCATATGGTTCACCACGGCCTTTATTACAGACAGAACTATTCTTATTTCGGTGTTATCGAGGCTCTCAGCGGTGCTCCGTTTGATGTTTCGTTCATCAGCTTTGATGATATTAAGAATGACAACAACTTCCTCGACAAGTTTGATGTTATCATCAATGTCGGCGATGCAGACACGGCACAGTCGGGCGGCGAATATTGGGCAGATGAGCAAATCATCACAGCCGTTAAAAAGTTCGTATTCAACGGCGGCGGATTTATCGGTGTCGGCGAGCCTGCCGCTCATCATTGGCAGGGCAAGTTCTTCCAACTCAATGATGTTTTGGGCGTTGAGGAAGAAAACGGCTTCACTCTCAACACTCGCAGATACAACACCGAGGAACACAGAGACCACTTCATCCTTGCAGATACCGAAAACGGCAATGTTGATTTCGGCGAGGGCAAGAAGAATATCGTTGCTCTTGACGGCACAACCGTTCTTGTTCAAAATGCAACCGAACTTCCGTTTGCCGTAAGACACGCAGAAGAAGTTCAGATGGCTGTCAGAGAATTCGGCAAAGGCAGAGGCGTTTATATCAGCGGACTTCCGTATTCGTTTGAAAACAGCCGTGTGCTTTACCGTGCGGTTTTGTGGAGTGCTTCGGCAGAGGATGAGCTTCATTGCTGGTATTCAACAAACTACAATGTTGAGGTTCACGCTTATGTTAAAAACGGCAAGTATTGTGTTGTAAACAACACTTATGAGCCACAGGACACAACTGTTTATGTCGGTGACGGCACAAGTTTTGAATTGCATCTTGAAGCAAACGAAATCAAGTGGTATCAAATTGCCGATAAAGTTTCTGAACCACGCCAATAAAATAAACTAACCGCTTGCTGCCTCCCTTGTGTAAAGGGAGGTGGCAAAAAAAGTAAAAATTCTTAAATAATTGTTAAAAATTTAACAATACTTATTTAAAATTTTGTGGTATAATATAGAAAATTGATAAAGAAAAAACGGAGGTTTTCACTATGGCTAACAGAATAGTACTTAACACGGTTTCATATCACGGCAAGGGTGCAATCAAGGAAATTGCTCCTATTGCTCAATCAAAGGGATGGAAGCACATTTTTGTATGTTCCGACCCTGACCTTATCAAGTTCGGCGTTACTTCAAAGGTAACAGACCTTCTTGACGAAGCAAAAATTCCATACACAGTTTATTCGGGTATCAAGCCAAACCCAACAATCGAAAATGTTGTTGACGGTGTAGAAAGCTTTAAGGCTTGCGGTGCAGATTCAATCATCGCTATCGGCGGCGGTTCTTCAATGGATACAGCAAAGGCTATCGGTATCATTATTGCAAACCCTGAATTTGCAGATGTTCGTTCACTTGAGGGCGTTGCTCCTACAAAGAATCACGCTGTTCCTACAATCGCAGTTCCAACAACAGCAGGCACAGCTGCAGAGGTTACAATCAACTATGTAATCACAGATGTTCAAAAGGAAAGAAAGTTTGTTTGCGTTGACGAAAACGATATTCCTGAATATGCGGTTGTTGACCCTGATATGATGTCATCAATGCCAAAGGGTCTCACAGCTTCAACAGGTATGGATGCACTCACACACGCTATCGAGGGCTACACAACAAAGGGTGCTTGGGAAATGTCTGATATGTTCCACCTTGAGGCAATCAAACTTATCGCAAAGCATCTTCGCGGTGCAGTTGAAAACAAGCCTGAGGACAGAGAGGGCATGGCACTTGCACAGTATATCGCAGGTATGGGCTTCTCAAATGTAGGCCTTGGCATTGCTCACTCAATCGCTCACACACTCGGTGCTCACTATGACACACCTCACGGTGTTGCTTGTGCTATGATGCTTCCTATCGTTATGGAATACAACGAGGACTTCACAGGCGAAAAGTACAGAGAAATTGCTCGTGCTATGGGTGTTGAAGGCGTTGACGAAATGTCACAGGAAGAATACAGAAAGGCTGCCGTTGATGCAGTTAAAAAGCTTTCTGCCGATGTAGGCATTCCGGCTGTTAACGAAAAAGTAAGAGAAGAAGACCTTGATGTTCTTGCAGCAGACGCATACGCAGACGCTTGCCGTCCGGGCAACCCAAGAGATACAAACGAAGCAGAGCTTAAAGAGCTTTACAAAAAGATTATGGCATAAGCTGTAATTTGTAACATTGCATAATTAAAGCGACTTGGAAAATCAAATCCAAGTCGCTTTTTTGTATGAGTTGTTATTTTGTTTTTCGCTTCTTTGACCCTACGATGAATGGGATGTATTTGTTTACAAGTGTGCAAATCGGTGCAAGAACAATCAAAGTAAACAGCGTTACAGCCGAATAAATGAGTATGCCTTTGTGCGTATTACTGAGGAGTTTTGCATCAAATTTAGGAGATGCAAAGGTGCTCAGCAAGAACATTATCAGCTTGCAAGCCGGAATATGAAATGCGTAGTAAAAAATAGTGTTTTGACCGAATTTAACCACAAATTTCGGGAACTTCATAAAACTGAAGAATATGAAAAAAGCAAGCACGCCGCTGTATACAACCAGCATATCGTAAAAATACGAGCAGTAGAGCGATGAAAAAAGATTTATGTAGTTGAACTTGCCTGTGTGGTATTTGTACAGGGCAGGCAGTGCAAGAAAAACTATCATAGAAATTGTTGCAATTATAATAAGGTAGTTCTTTTTTACAAGAGCAAGAAAAGATTTTAGGTAGTAGCCGAAAACGCACATCGAATAAGCCACAAAAACGGCGTTTACCGCCATAAATATATGTTTGCCGGTGATGCAGAAGTAACCTAAAACAAGCGAAATCACGGCGCTTATTATTACTGTTGCATCGTTGTTTTTTGTGATTTTAAAGATGATAAACATCAAAAAGTTGCACAGGAACAATGTAGGGAAAAACCACATTATTTTGCCCATACATATCAAGTCGAGCGAGTATTTTATCCACTCGGTGAATGTGCCTTGGTATGTGAACAAATCGAATATGCACAATATTACCGACAGGCAAATGTAGGGCACGAGTATTCGCTTTGAGCGGGTAATCAAAAATTCTTTAACGCTCATTTGCTTTTTGGGATTAAACACAAATCCCGATGCCGCAAAAAACAGCGGCAACTTCAAAAAGCTTGTGTACATTACAAATGTTGTAAACCCATTCAGCCCCAAATGAACAAAAATTACAAATGCCATTGCAACGGCTTTGATTGCGTCAAGCCAGTCGTACCGCGGCTTTTGCAAAGGCGTGCTGTTTTCTCCCATAATTCAACCTCTTATAATTAATATGTAATGATTATATCATATTACATAACTTTGTTCAATACAGCAAAACGCCCGGAATAAATCCGAGCGTTTATTTATTACTTGTATAGCGCTTTTAGATTAGAGAGCCTCTGCGACAGCAACTGCGCAAGCAACGGTAGCACCAACCATAGGGTTGTTACCCATACCGATGAGACCCATCATTTCAACGTGAGCAGGAACTGATGAAGAACCTGCGAACTGTGCGTCTGAGTGCATACGACCCATTGTGTCTGTCATACCGTATGATGCAGGACCTGCAGCCATATTATCAGGGTGAAGTGTACGGCCTGTACCGCCACCTGATGCAACTGAGAAGTACTTTTTGCCTGCTTCAAGTCTTTCTTTCTTGTATGTGCCTGCAACAGGGTGCTGGAATCTTGTTGGGTTTGTTGAGTTACCTGTGATAGAAACATCAACATTTTCTTTCCACATGATTGCAACGCCTTCTGTTACATCGTTTGCACCGTAGCAGTTAACCTTTGCACGAAGGCCGTCTGAATATGCTTTGCGGAATACTTCCTTAACTTCGCCTGTGTAGTAATCCATCTCGGTTTCAATATATGTGAAGCCGTTGATTCTTGCGATGATCTGTGCAGCGTCCTTGCCAAGACCGTTAAGGATAACACGGAGAGGCTTTTGTCTAACTTTGTTTGCCTTTTCAGCAATACCGATAGCACCTTCAGCGGCAGCGAATGATTCGTGACCTGCAAGGAATGCAAAACATTCTGTTTCTTCTTCAAGGAGCATCTTGCCGAGGTTACCGTGGCCAAGACCAACCTTACGCTGATCAGCAACAGAACCCGGGATGCAGAATGACTGAAGACCTTCGCCGATAGCGGCAGCAGCTTCAGCAGCTGACTTTACGCCCTTTTTGATAGCGATTGCACAACCAACTGTGTATGCCCACTTTGCATTTTCAAAGCAGATTGGCTGAATGCCTTCAACGATTTTGTAAGGGTCAAAACCCTTAGCCTGGCAGATTTCTCTGCATTCTTCGATTGATTTAATATCGTATTTTTCAAGAACAGCAAGGATTTGCTTTTCTCTTCTTTCATATGATTCAAATAAAGCCATTTTTATATCCTCCTACTCTTATTCTTTTCTTGGGTCGATAACCTTAACAGCATCAGCAACACGGCCGTATTGACCCTGAGCCTTTTCAAATGCTGTGTTTGCATCGTCGCCTGCTTTGATGAAGTCCATCATCTTGCCGAAGTTAACGAACTTGTAGCCGATGATTTCGTTGTCCTCATCAAGAGCAATGCCTGTTACATAACCGTCTGTCATTTCGAGGTAGCGAGGACCTGCCTTGCGAGTACCGTACATAGTACCAACCTGTGAACGAAGACCTTTACCGAGATCCTCAAGACCTGCACCGATTACCAAACCGTCATCAGAGAAAGCACTCTGTGTACGACCGTAAACGATTTGGAGGAAGAGTTCTCTCATTGCTGTATTGATAGCGTCACAAACAAGGTCTGTGTTGAGAGCTTCAAGAATTGTTCTGCCGGGGAGAATTTCTGATGCCATAGCAGCAGAGTGAGTCATACCCGAGCAACCGATTGTTTCTACAAGAGCTTCTTCGATTACGCCGTTTTTAACATTAAGTGTGAGCTTGCAAGTACCCTGCTGTGGAGCACACCAACCTACACCGTGTGTAAAGCCGGAAATATCCTTGATTTCCTTTGCCTTAACCCACTTTGCTTCTTCCGGGATAGGAGCAGCACCGTGAGCAACGCCCTGTGCTACAGGACACATTGTTTCAACTTCATGTGAATAAACCATTTTCTAAACTCCTTACTTTTAATTTAGAATAAATTTTTAAAATTTACCGTCTTTATTATACCCAATAAAAACGCTATGTTCAAGTAAAATTATTAATTAAAGCTATTTTTTGACAAATTATACACAAAATAGTTATATATACACTCTTTAATTATAGGTTTTTAGTATATACTTAATATAATATGGTTGAAAATACTTCTTTTCTGTGATATTATTATGATGTATTTTAATGCTTTGGTACAAAGCACAATTCGTTTATTGGGAGAAATAGTATGACTAAAGATGAGCATAAGTTTTTGTTTTCGGTAATTATGCCGATTTACAATGTAGAGGATTATATCGAAGAAGCGATTTTGTCACTTGTTAATCAAACGATAGGCTTTGACAAAATTCAGCTTATTATGATTAACGACGGCTCTCCTGACAACAGCGAGGCAATTTGCCTCAAGTATAAGGAAATGTATCCGGATAATATTGTGTATCAAAAGATACCTAACGGCGGCGTAAGCAATGCAAGAAACACTGCTTTTCAGTATGTTGATGCAAAATATATCACTTTCCTTGACCCTGACGACAAGTGGGAACTTTCGTCATTTGAAAATGCCTACAAGTTTTTTGAAGAACATTATGACGAGATTGATGTGCTTGCCGCAAGAATTCAGTTTTTTGAAGAAAATGATGATTTTCATTCGCTTGATTACAAGTTTAAAAACGGCACAAGAGTTGCCGACCTTGAAAACAAGGAAGAATGGTTTTCCGTTCAGTCAACAGCCGCTACAACATTTATCCGAAGTGATGCACTCGGTGATGTAAGGTTTGACAGCAGATTAAAGTTTGGCGAGGATTCAACCTTTATCAACAAGATTATGCTCAAAAAGAAAAAGGTCGGTCTTATTTGCGAGGCTCTGTATCTTTACAGACGCCGTAATTTGGGTGATTCTGCCGTTAACAATCAAACGCATGACAAGGCGTTTTACATCAATTCGCTTGTTTATTATCATATGGAGCTTATGAAATACTGCGAAGAGATGTACGGCGAGGTTATTCCTTATGTTCAGTCAATGATTGCTTATGACCTTTATTGGAGAATCGGTCACGATTATTATCTTGAAGTCCTTAATGAGCAGGAACAAAAGGAATATCTTGAAAGAGTTAAAATGCTCCTTGACAGAATTGATGATTATATTCTTCTCAACAATCCTAAGCATAAAACAATGTTTAAGAAAAATGAGGCTTTCAAAATTAAGTACGGAAAGACTTTGTTTGAACTCATTGATTTTGATGCCGAAACCGGCACGCTTCATTACAAAGATATGTGGTCACTTTGTTTGCCTAATCAAAAGGGTAAGGTATGCAAAATTGCTGCTCTTGATATAAAAGACGATAAGCTTTTTGTCGATGTTTTTATTGCTCAATGGCTTTTCAAATGCACAAAGGACGGCGAAGTTAAGTTTAAACTTCGTTTTGGTGATCAGGAAGCAACACCCGAACTTGTGCCTTATGACCCGTACAATGTAATGGGTAAATTAAATCATCCGAGTTATTATTATCTTTGCAAATGTGAATTCAGCCTTAAAGGCGTAAAGGAAACCGAAATTTGCTTTAGACCGTACATTTCATACGGTGGCAATGAAACCTCTGTTTCAATGACTTACAGCAAATTTATTTCTACAAAAAGTCTTTTCAGTCCTTCGTACAAAGTCTACGATAAATATGTTGTAAGAAGTATGAGAAAGGCAATTAAGATTTCTGCACCCGAAAATCTTGAAGAGTATATTCAAAACGCCGAAAAGGCATGCGTTGATTATCTTAAAGAAATCGGCAGAGATGACCTTGCCGAAATCAGAGCAAACTTCCCGAAGTTTAAAAAAGAGCAGGAGAAAAAGGGCAGTGTTTGGCTTTTCTCCGACAGAATCGATAATGCCGGCGACAGCGGTGAGGTTGTGTTTAAGTATATTTGCAACAATACTCCGCACGGTGTAAGGCCGATATTTACAATCGGAAGAGCGGCAAGCGATGAGGTTAAAAGTCGCCTTGAAGCAATCGGTGAGGTTGTTTATTTTGAGGATACGGAGTTTAAGTATTACTTTCTTCTTGCCGACAAAATTGTTTCTTCAAGTGCCGGTGAATTTACCATCAATGCGTTTGAGGATGACAGACAGTATTTTGTTGATATGTATCACTTTGATTTTTACTTTATGAATCACGGTGTAAACTGCGGTGACTGTTCCGGTTGGCTTAATCATTACAATAAAAACATTAAGATTTTCTTTAACACGGGTGTAAATGAGCGTCAGGCAATTATTGACGGCAGATACAATATGACTGCCGACCAATGCGTAATTACGGGACTTCCTCGTTTTGATGCACTGTATGATGACAGAAAGAAGCAACTCCTTGTGCTTCCGTCTTGGAGAAGGAGCATCAAGGGTGCTTATGATGACAAGACTTCAAGTGTTTATTATGACGGTTTTGTAAATACGGATTATTATAAGTTTTATAACGGACTTATCAATGATGAGCGTTTGCTTGCAAAGATGAGAGAAAAGGGCTACACCGGTTTGTTCTGTCTTCATCCTATTTTCAGGAAGCAGGCGGTTGACTTTAAGAAAAACGATGTGTTTGCAATTAATGAGGGCTTTATCAATTATAATAAGGTATTTGCCGAATCATCGGTTATGGTAACCGACTATTCAACCATTGCATTTGACTTTGCTTATCTCAAAAAACCGATTGTTTATACTCAGTTTGATAAAGAAGAGTTTTATGAAAATCAAACTTATGACAAGGGCTTTTTTGAATACGAAAGAGACGGCTTCGGTCCTGTTTGTTATGACTTGGACAGTGCGGTTGACGCACTTATCAAGATTATTGATAAAGATTGCGAAAACGATTATATCGACAGAGTAACAAACTTCTTTGTCAACCTTGACAAGAACAATTCAAAGAGAGTTATTGATGCCGTTTTGGCAGACAGTAAAAAAGAAGAAAAGCCGTCATTCTTTAAGCGACTTTTCTCTAAAAAATAAGGATATAGTATGAATGTAGTTGTAATTCTTGCGAGCGGTGTCGGCTCACGCTTTGGCTCAAATGTGCCTAAGCAGTTCCATAAAATAAACGGCAAAATGGTAATTGAATATGTTGTTGATGCTATTTTTGAGGCAAAAACCGTTGATAAGGTTTTAATTGTTACAAATATTGAGGCAAACAAAAGCTATCTTACAAATCTTGTGGCTGATGACAGAGTTGATTTTGTAAACGGCGGCGAAACACGCAATTATTCGCTTGTCAATGCACTTCAATACATCAATGACAATTATGATTGTGACAAGGTTATTGTTTGTGATGCGGTTCGTCCGATGATTACGGGCGAACTTATGGATAAGTATTTTGCTTTTCTTGATGATAATGCGGCAGTGGTAACCGCTCAGGCAATTACAGATTCGCTCGGATGTTATGATATTCAAAAGGTTTACCGTGACAGATATTATCTTATGCAGTCGCCGGAGGGCTTTGTTTTCAAATTGCTTTATGATAATTTTGACCCTGAGAGCAAACTCACAGAAGTGACCCAGCAGTTGCCCGAAAACAGCAAAATCAAGCTATATTTTGATTTTAACAATAACTTTAAGCTTACTTATCCTGCGGATTTAAAGTATCTTGAAGCACTTATCAATGCAAGGGACAATAATGTTGACTATAAGGATATTTTTAACAGTGTAAGCAGGCTTAACAGATATTTGTTTGAAAATTATCCGTCGCAAACAAAAAATTGGACCCGTCGCCTTGAAAAGGAAATTCCTAATCTTCTTAAAAAGTGGCAGATAACCGATTACAGAGTTGTTAAAACCTCGCATTTCGGCATTATCTTTTTGGCAAAAAGCATTAAGTACGGCGATTGTGTTTTAAAAATGATTCCGCCGTTTATTGACAGATATGAGCCTGAGAGAAGTTGTTATCAAACTTTGCCGGCAACATTTATGTGCGAACTTTATGATTATGACGACACTTGTTCGGCAATTCTTATGCAGCAAATGGACAGCGATTTGCCGCAATTTGATAAAAATGATACCACTGTTTTGGACTTTTTTGAGAAGGCACTTAACAGTTATAAGGATATAAAAATCAGTGAAAATGATGTTCACAAGTTCCATAATTATTCCGATATTTTGCACGGCAAACTTGATGAAAACAAGTTTTCTTACCGCAATGAAGAAATTATACAGCTTGTAACTCAAGCCAATGAGCTGTATGACAAAGTGTTTGGCAATGACGAATTTTGCCTTGTTCACGGCGATATGCACAGGTATAATATTATGAAGAGCGATGAACTTATTACGGCAATCGACCCGATTGGCTATATTGCACCGCTTGAACTTGATATTGTTCGATTTATCGGCACCGAACTTACCGATACAACCGAAGATGTGCAAAAGAAAAAAGCCGAGCTTGTGGAATATTTTGCTCCGCTTTCATCAAAGGAGAGGATAGAATCCCTCCTGTTTGTTGATATGGTCTTCAGGCTTCACAACAGCCTTTTTGAAAATGACACATTTGAACTTACAGACAAGTGGCTGTCAATATTAAAATAATATTTTTGCGTTATGTTGACAAAAATAATGTGTTGTGATAATATAATAATAGACAAAGGGCTTATCGGATAGACGGTCAGCTCATAAGATGTTTAAATAACCGATCCTATGGCAGTGGGGCGGTTATTTTTTTATGCTTATTATGTAGCCTGTAGCTGCAAAAAGAATAATTACTATAAAAGTTAAATATTCCATAGCATCACCCCCTAATTGATATTAGAGGGCATTGCCCTCCGGATAGAGAGCTAACCGCCTACCGTTAATCGATAGTTTCCTTTGTCCGTGTAGATTATACAGTATTAGGAAGTGTATGTCAATAAAATATAAAAGCCGAGGCTTTCTCGGCTTTCAGACTGTCGATAAAGTCCCTGAACCACGCCAAAATTATATTAACACACATTAAGTAGGGGATAGGCTTGCCTATCCCGGAATATATCGTATTAATAACACTGACTAAAGAAAAGTGCCGCAAACATCGAGTTTGCGGCACTTTTGGCGTTTTTCGTTTT
>OJAW01000126.1_pt1 | contig 59452 bp, 58 predicted proteins | sample 1589151 | NCBI WGS metagenome assembly OJAW01 (sample SAMN03283290) | human gut metagenome | biome: human-associated habitat; material: feces | host: Homo sapiens | place: Peru | collected 2012
AATGCTATATAAAAAAGATTATATTCTTTTTTTGAAAGCTCGAAGCGTTAAACCTCGGGAGTTTGAGGGCAGAGCCCTCATTGATTAATGTCTGAGCATCATATTTTTTCTCCAAGGGTGATTGAGTGGTGGAATAAATTTATGATGTTCTTTTTTTGTTTTAGAGTCAATAATTTCTGATTCTTTTTTCATAATAGAATCTCTACTTTTGAGTTCCATCATTTGATAATATTTATTTTCTATTTCTCCTACATAGTTACCATCATAATCAATTATTAAAATACATTTTATTCCTCTTCGAAAATTGGTTACTTCTCCTGTTTCTAAGTCCACTGGAATATAATACTTTTTGTTGTAACTTATACATGATGCATTATCTATTATTTTTTCTTTTCTTTCAGAAATAATTAATTTTAATTCTTCTTCTGTATAAGTATTTTCTCTCATTAAAGATGTTTTTTCATTAATTGCATAAGAAAATTTTTTGTTTATTTTTGGTATAAATACCTCATTTAAATATCTATTTGCTTCATCTATATCTGTTATATTTCAGCTATCAGTCTGTCCTTAAAGGTCTTGTTTTCTCTTTCTACATTTGATTTAGCAGTTGCAACACTTGTTGTATGTAAAACAATATTTAACCTTTCACATGTTTTAACAAATTGTGTCATAAATGTCTTCTTTTCTTTTTCTTTAGCATTGTTAGCTGAGAATGAACTTCTATTATCAGCTTTTATTTTGTCTGGTATACCATAATTAATAATTATATGAAACAATACTACAAAGTAACCTCTTGTAATTTCTTCATATTCAAACCAACCAAATAAAACTTTTTTAGTTGCTTTATCAACAGCTAAATGTAAAAATGATGGAATATTTCCAAACCATAATTTTTGACAAGCATCCATTTGAATCTCTTGGCCAAAGACATATAGATTATTAGGCCTTCTTGGATGTGCTTTTTCAGCTTCTATAATTCTTGATTTAAAAAGTTCAATTTTTTCTTCATTATCAACTACTAAGTAATTAATAAATATTCCCTGGCAAATCTTATCACCAGTTTTTACAACATAATCATTATCACCATGATTTTGTAACTTAATAAATATATGTCCCTCATTATCAACATTATTGTAGTAATCGGAATCTATTACACCTACTTGATTACACATCCGTACATTATACTTAAAACCTTGACTACTTCTTACCAGTAAAAGCAAAACTTCATTAGAATTCATTGAAGCCTTGATTCCAAGCGGAATTTTCTTTATCTGGCCAGGTTTGATAACAAAGTCATATAATGCTTCAAAATCATAACCAGCACTATTTATAGTACCTCGCTTTGGCAATGAATAATTTTCATACATAGCTTTATCATCACTAACATCACTTCTAAATTGATCAAAGCTAATTTTTTCAAAATATCTACTCATGATATCACCTCTTTTAAAAAAAACGACTATTCATCATAAGGACGAATAATCGCGGTACCACCTTAATTTATAGATTAAATCTATACTCTCAAATGCATTAACGCTGCCAACGTGTTAACCTACATATCAATTAACAAGTTCAGGAACCATCTATTATATATTTAATATCTTTTTCCACCAACCAAAGATTCTCTATAAAAAAGCATATATAACTCTTTCCTTCATAACAATAAATATAGATAGATTATAACAAAATAAATATTAATTTTCAACATGCTTTATTAATAAATTATCAACAATATCCATTATTTTAGTATCAATTTCACTGAATTCATTATTCTTACGGACAAAAATTGTACTTCCTATAACATCTCCTCCAACAACAAGTGGTTGTAATAATATATTACTTTTATCACCAAAGAATTGTACATTATCAAGCTTCTTTTGATTCCTTTCTAAAATTATATTATAAATAGTATTATCTAATTCCTTATTTAAATAAATAGATGAGCCTTCACCCAAACTAAATATAACCTTATCTGTATCAGTTAGTAATATATTTATTTTCAAAGTTTTAGAAAATGCTTCCAACATTTTTTCAAAATAATCAGTATATTTACTAATCATATCCTGTTTTTTTAAAAAAATTTTATCATCAACAGTATATATTTCCAAACATTCCCCCGACTTTATTCTCAAATTACTTCTAATTTCTTTAGGAATTACTATTCTTCCTAAGTCATCTACTCTTCTTACAATTCCAGATGCTTCCATAAAAACCTCTCTTCCTAAAAATAGTATTCCTTTTTATTTATGAAGTTATACAAAAAAAGAAACTATGTTGTTTCTTTAATTTTTTAATTCTTAATTTTTGTTTTTCCCTCATCAGAATAAGATTCATTAAATTCGTTCAGTTTATGATATTGAGAAAAAGTATCTCCTGTTTGATTTAGTAAGGTTTTATCTCTTTCAGTAACTTCACCAATTATAATGTTTTCAACATCGCTATCATAAGCAGATAATATAGAACCAAATTTTTCCTTCGAATCTTCATCTTTTAATTGATATTTTTCGAATAATACTTTATAAAGTTCGATATATATTTCCTTATTCATTGATACATTAAATTTTTCTTTAAAAGAAGCACTTGCTTCATTAATAAGTCCAGAAACCACAGAAGGATCTACTACAGTAGATTCTTTTACACCAGAAGACAAGCTATCACGTCTTTCATCTAAAAGCGGAAATATAGCGTCTTTTATATATGCTTCTCTCTCATCTAATAACTCAGTAAGTTCAGAAACAGTATAATCTACACCTTCTTCATTATAAAGCTTACTAAGTTTTTTAATAAGCTTATACTTTAAATGAGGAATTTTTAATTTAATAGTTAATTCTAAAGAATTACTATTATTATCTATATCTAGAATCAACTTATTAATTAAAATCTTCATGTTTTTTTCTTCAAACATTGATTTTATTGTATTATCCATACACATCTTCCTTTATTTTCTAATTAATTTTAACAAAATTATCGAAAACAGTCAAGAAATGTCATTTATTTAACAATTGCATTAAGTAAATCAACTAAATAATAAATGAAATGTTTATCCAATCTTCTTATATCGAAAATAATTTTCAAAGATTCATCAGAATATTTAAACTTAAATCCATTAGATATTCTAGTCGACGCAACAAACAACTCTTCACCATTAATCTTAGAACTTGCTTCTTTACTAAAATAAAGTTCTATATATTGGTTAGTTTGCTTAACCTTAAATATTCCAACTTTATAAGCAAGTGCTTCAAACCATTCTTCATACATATAAATAATTATATCTTCATCTAATTTACCAAATCTATCCTCAAGTTCAGCTTTTACTTCCAAGAACTTATCCTTTGAATCAACTGTGTTAATTAATTTATGAATTTCAATTTTTAAATCGTTATCTTCTACATAATTATCTGATATATGAGTAGACACATTTAAAAGGTTATTTTTTGAAACATTTTCTTCTTTTGGTTTAATTCCTTTTAATCTATTTACTTCTTCATTTAATATTTTTAGGTACAAATCAATACCAACACTATCTATAAATCCAGCTTGTTCACTACCTAAAATATCACCAGCCCCTCTTATAGAAAGATCTCTTGAGGCAATTGAAAAACCACTACCTAATTCGGTAAACTCTTTAATTGCGTTTAATCTTTTAACAGCTACATCACCTAAAATTTTATCTTTTGAATACATTAAATAAGCATATGCAATTTTATTACTTCTTCCAACTCTACCCCTAATTTGATAAAGTTGACTAAGACCAAATCTATCTGCATTATAAATAATTAAAGTATTAACATTATTAATATCAATACCAGTTTCTATTATAGTAGTACACAGCATAACATCGTATTTTCTATCAATAAAATCAGCCATTCTATCTTCTAGTTCAATCTTACTAAGTTGACCATGTGTACAAACAATTTTAGCATCTGGAACCAATGATTGTATTTCTAACATTTTCCTTTCAATATCTGCAACTCTATTATAAAGAATAAATACTTGTCCACCACGTGACATTTCTTTATATATTGCATCCCTTACTAACGCCTTATTTTCTTCAATAACATATGTCTGAATAGGATATCTGTCTACAGGAGGAGTCTCTATTAAAGAAAGACTTCTAATGCCAACCAAAGACATTTGTAAAGTCCTAGGAATAGGAGTAGCCGTTAAAGTTAGCACATCAACATTTTCCTTATACTCTTTAATTTTTTCCTTGTGAGCAACACCAAACCTTTGTTCCTCATCAATTACTAAAAGGCCTAAATCCTTAGGTTTGATATCCTTGCCTAATAGTCTGTGAGTTCCAAAAAGTATATCAATTTTACCATCATTTAATGCAGTTATTATTCTTTTAGTTTCTTTTGGCGTAGTAAATCGATTTAATAAAGCTATTTCAACCGGAAAATTTTTAAATCTTTCTTTTGCATTTTCATATTGCTGAGATGAAAGAATAGTTGTAGGACATAGATAAAGAACTTGTTTAGAATTATCAACTGCCTTAAACATAGCCCTAAAAGCAACTTCTGTTTTTCCATAACCAACATCTCCACACAATAATCTATCCATTGGTTTATCGCTTTCCATATCAGCTTTTATAGTTTCTATTGCAGTTTTCTGATCTGGAGTTTCCTCAAATTCAAATTCATTATCAAATAAAGTTTGCATTTCATCATCACGTGAAAAAGCAAATCCTTTTTGCATATTTCTTTTTGCATATAGTTCAAGAAGCCTCTTAGCAATATCTCCTACTTTATTTTTAATTCTAAGTTTAGTTTTTTGCCATTCAGTACCACCTAACTTACTTATTTTAGGTGCAACTCCCTCTTTACCAGTAAATTTTCCAATTAATTCAATTTTTTCAACTGGAATATATAATTTATCATTTCCAGCATAAAGAATTTCGATATAGTCTTTTTTTAAAGACCCTTGCATTAATGTTTTTATTCCATTATATATACCTATACCATTTAAAGCATGAACTACATAATCTCCTATTTCAAGATTATTAATACTCTTAATTTTAGAAGTGTATTTATATCTACTCTTATACTTAACATCTGCTTTTTTACTAAATAATTCTTTTGGAGTTAAAAATATAAAATTTCCATATATAAAGCCTTCATTAACATCCTTTATGACTATATTAACATTAGATTCATATATATCATCATCCGTAGTTAATACATATTTGCAAGTTAAATATTTAGTAAATGCTCTTACTTGATAATCTTTTAAATAAATTACAATTGTCTTTTTCTTTAAAAGTTCCTTTTCAAGGTAAGTATTTATTAAATCAACATTTTCATGAAATTCAGGAACCTTTTGAACAGAAAAATCATATATATTAGATTTAGCAATATCGCCAAAATAATTATCAATTGTATTATAATAAACAGCATCATGAGGTAAAACCTCTTCTAGAGAAAACATATAATTCCCTTTATATGTAGTATCTTTCAAAGCTTTATAATCCGTAATTTCTTCAAGAAGTTTTTTATATGATGCCTTAAGCTGAGAAAAATCCTTAATAACAGTAATTGGATTGTTCATATACCCAACTATATTTGTAACACCCGAATCTAACTTTTCTAAATATTTTTGATTCATTTCGGCATCATTCATAGCGCCATTTATTAAGAATTCCGTATTGGATGAAATTTCAATATTATTTATCTCACTAATTGATTTTTGAGTATCAGGATCAAAATATCTAAGTGATTCAATCTCATCATCAAAAAACTCAATTCTAACAGGCTTTTCATAATTAATCGGATAAATATCCAAAACAAATCCTCTGATTCCAATTTCACCAGTATTAGTAACAATAGTTTCTCTTTTATATCCAATACTAATAAGGTCATTAATAAGTTTATCCCTATTATAAGATTTTCCTTTTTCTAACAAAACCTTTTTTGATTTAAAAGTTTCCTTACTTGGCAAAAACCTTAAGAAAGAATTTAAATGAGAAACTACAATATAATTAGATCCACTAACCAACTCATTTAGTGTATCTAATCTGGTTGATTTTAACTCAGGACTTACCGCAATTGATTCACTAGTCAAAAAGTCATCCATAGGAAACAATAGAGTCTTATCATTATATTTCTCTAAAGAGGAATAAATTTTGTTTGCCTCATATAATGTAGGTGTCAAAATTAAAATACTAGACTTAGACTCATTAAACATTTTATTAATATAAGCACAAAAAAACTCATCCGTCATTCCAAGAAGACCGATGTTATTATATTTATCTACTTGTATTATTTTGTCTAGTATTCCCATATTAACTCCTACTTATGATTATATTTTGACATAACCTTATCAAAATCACTTTTGATAAAATCATTTATAATATCTACAGAAATCTTAAATATATTATCATATGTTTGTAAATCTTCATTACTAAATTTACCTAGAACATAATCTTTAGTCTCAATATTTTTATTATTAGATATTCCTATTTTAAATCTTTTATAATTTTCAGTTTGTAAATGCAAAGCGATGTTTTTCAAACCATTATGACCACCACTACTTCCAGAAGGTTTTAATCTAAATTTACCCACTTCTAAATCTAAATCATCATTAATAATTAGAATATCATCTATATTTATTTTAAAATAGTCAACAAAAGCTTTAACTACTTCTCCAGATAAGTTCATATAAGATAAAGGTTTCAAAAAGATTACATCTTGAGAATCAATTTTTACCTTTTCATATAATCCATTAAACTTTTTCTTTGTAATTTCAAAGTTGTTTACTCTAGCATAATTATCTAAAACCATAAAACCAATATTATGACGTGTATTTTCATATTCTCTACCCGGATTTCCCAAACCAACAATAAGTTTCATAATAACCTCCTATTTATTCAAATGATACTCCTTATAAACAATAGATTTCTGAATTTTCCTTTCAAATGCAACCCTTTTAATTGCTTCTTTTTCACTCAAACCATCATCTAGATATAACTCAACATGTTCTTTTAATGATAAATCGGAAAAATCGTTATCATCTAAATTTCCAGACACAACAAGTACTATCTCACCTTTGATGCCATCAATACATTTTAATACATCTGTAATATTTCCCCTTATACATTCTTCAAACTTTTTTGAAATTTCTCTACATAAGGCAATTTTCCTATCTCCAAAAACAGATAATAAATCATTAAGAGTACTATTTATACGATGTGGAGCTTCATAAAAGATAATAGTATATGGAAGATGCTTCAAAGATTCTAACTCCTTAATTCTTTTTGAAGATTTATTATTTAAAAAGCCATAAAACACAAAAGGTGATGGTGCAATTGCGGACATAGTAAGTGCAGGTACAAAAGCAGTAGCACCCGGTAGACTTATAACATTAAATCCATTATTTGAAATATATTCAACAATTTTATATCCAGGATCACTAATAATAGGAGTGCCCCTATCTGTAACAAGCCCTATATTATTACCCTCTTGTAAAAGTTTCAAAACTCTCTCTTTTATATTATCCTCAGTATGATCATCGGAATGAATTAATTTTTTCTTAATTCCTAATTTTGATAACAACTCTCCAGAAACCCTAGTATCTTCACACAAAATATAATCAACCATATTTAATGTATCAATAGCTCTATTAGTAATGTCATCCATGTTACCAATTGGCGTAGGAATTAAATATAAAGAATTTGTACCATCATAACTTTTTTGTATCATATAATCACCTATTCAAAATATCTTTTAACCTCTTCTGTATACTGACCATTATCATCATGAATAATGATATGCGTTAAACTTTTTATACCAGGATTAGCATTTTTAACTGCCTCAACAATAAATAAATTAGAATCACTATATTTTTTAGGAAAAATAAGTTTAACCCTCTTTGGCTCTAATTTATATTCACTAAGTAGTGAAAGTACCTCTGTTAAACGTTCAGTTCTGTGTATCATAGCAAATTTTCCATTATTTTTCAAATATTTACTGGCAATTTGAATTAAATGTTTCAAATCAAGTGTAATTTCATGTCTAGCTAAAGCCTTAGCATTTGCTTTATTTATAATAGAATCCTTATTAAGTTTAAAATATGGGGGATTGCTTACAATAACATCAAAAAATTCAGGTTTAAAGTATTTATCAATATTATTAACATCATCATTTATTAATTTAATTTGATTAGAACAAGAATTAAGATTAACAGATTCAACTGCCATATCATATACATCTTTTTGTATTTCTATACCATATATAATAGCGTCTGTTTTAGTTGATAATATTAAAGGGATTGGTGCATTTCCAGTACCAATATCTAAAATCGCTTTATCTGATTTATTAAGTCTTACAAAATTAGGAAGAAGCACTGAATCAAGTGAAAAAACAAACCACTCATCATTTTGAACTATTTTAAAGTTTTTATAACCTAATAAATCATTTACTACCTTCATATTCATCCAAATCAATAGTCACAATTGTCTTATCTACAGATTCTATATCAAAAGTTCTTTTAAATAAATTATGACTAATAACCTTTCCAGAAACATTTTTGTGCTTAACAATAGTTCCAATAGATGGAAATTCCCTTTTTAATTCAGTATATTGATCATCTTCATAATTTAAACAACATAATAATCTACCACAAACACCATTAATTTTATCTGGTTTTAATGATATATACTGATTTTTAGCCATATTAATTGAAACCGTCTCAAAATCATTAAGAAAAAGATTACAACACAAAAATCTACCACATGGACCTAGACCGCCTATTTCTTTTGCTTTATCCCTGACACCAATTTGTCTTAATTCTATTCTAGTTTTGTAAATTCCTGCAAGTCTTTTTGCAAGTTCCCTAAAATCAACTCTATCATCAGCAATAAAATTAAAAGCCAATTGATTTCTATCTAAAGTAAAATTAGCACTTAATATATTCATATTTAAATTTAATGATTGAACCATATCTCTAGCTTTTTTTAATGCATTTACAGCGTCTTTCTTATTTTTTTCATTCATCTCTATATCTGCATTATTGGCAATACGAATAACATTTTTAAGTGGTTTTACCAGTTTTGACTCATCAATTTCAAAAATTTCACTTATAACCTTTCCAAACTGATTACCCTTTTCTGATTCAACAACGACAAAATCTGAAACAGTAAGTGGTAAATTATTATTTGAAAAAAAGTATATTCTATTTGAATTTTCAAACAAAATCCTAACAACATTATACTTCATATTCCACCTCTTCTATATAAATAACTCATCCAATATGATTCTCACATTTACATTGTATAAAATAAGATTGCTCATTTTCTCAAGCTTGTCCAATTTATCAATAACACTTTCAATATTGTTCTTCTTTGATAATGCTAATATAGACTCATTATTAGCCTCTTCTGAATCTTTATTTAAAAGTAACTTTAAAACATTCTTATATATATATATCCATGAATTTATCATACCCTTTAAATCATCACTAGAAATCTCATAAAGTTCAGATAAATAAGAAACTGCTTTTTCTTTCTTGTCTTCATGAACAAGTAAATATTTTAAAGCTAATTCAAAATATTGTTCATCTTTTTTTCTATTATAATGATTCAAATTTACTATCTGACACCTAGAAACAATAGTTGAAATTACTTTATTTATATTTTTAGTTACAAGAATTGCAATTATTTCATCATCAGGTTCCTCAAGAAATTTAAGTAAAGCGTTAGCCGATGATGAATTTAAATTTTCAGCATACTCAATAATATAAAATTGCTTACCAGAGTTAATTGATTTTTCCTTCATTTCAGATTTAATATTTAATATTTGTTCTTTTTTTATAACCCTATCAAACGACTTTATAATCATTAAATCAGGAAATGTATTATTGTCTAATTGATAAGAAAATTTTTCATATTGTGAATCACCAGTATCAGCATTAGCAACATCATTTTTAAGTATTTCCTTTATAAAACTAATTGCGAGAGATGTATCATAACTATCATCTACATTAAATAAAAAAGCATGTCCAACCTTTTTCTTTGTAGTAATTGTATTAAAAAGTTTTTTTAAATCATCATATTCATTCATAGTAGAGTACACCTCCTATCTAAGTAAATAACATCACAGATGATAATACTAACATTACCATTCCAGGAATATCTAAAATTGAAACAAGTGTAATTGTAAAAAGATTAATTGGAATAATGATATTAAATTTTACAGCAATTATATTGAAACTATAAATAATAAAAATAGAAAATATTATTTTTTTAATAACCTTTAACATAAAATCACCCAATTAATTGTATGTTAAATGTAACCTGTTATTCTAATTCTTTTCTATCAACCATAGCCCTTTCTAAAGTAAGTGGATCAACATAATCCATATCAGCACCTATTGGAATACCACTAGCTATTCTAGTAACTTTTATATTCATTCCATCTAGGATTCTTTTGATATAAAGACTGGTAGTTTCACCCTCAATACTTGGTCTAACTGCAATTATAACTTCCTTAAAATTTTCATTTTTAATTCTTTTTAGCAATTTTTCCAAACCGATATCTTCAGGATTAATACCATCTAGAGGCGATATTAAATTATCTATAATATGATAATAACCATTAAAAACTGCAGTTTTCTCAAACATTATTACTTTTTTAGAGTCCTCAACAATACATAAAACTTCACTATTTCTATTTTTATTTGCACATATAGGACATATTTCTTGATCAGTAAAATTGTTACATATAGTACACTTTCTGATTTTGTTTTTTACATCCATTAAACTTTCAGAAAAAAACTCGACATTTTCAACATCAGTATCAAGAATGAAAAAAGCCATTCTTTCAGCAGTTTTTTCGCCTATTCCCGGCAACATCTTAAAACTTTCAATCAAATTTTTAAGACTTTCAGGATACATTAAAATAACCCCGGTATATTAGCATATTTACTCATTTTCTGTTCAGTAACTTTATCAACTTCAGAAAATGCATTATTTAATGCTACCATTAAAATATCTTGAAGCATTTCAATATCATCCTTATCAACCGAATCAGTATCAATTTTAATATCTAAAACTTCCTTTTTTCCATTTACTTTAACAGTAACAAATGAATTAGAACCAGTAAAAAGAGTATTATCTATTTCTTCCTTCGCCTTCATCATATCTTTTTGTAAACTTTGTGCTTGTTTCATAAGTGCTTGTATATTCATAACTATTCTCCTTTAATTAACATTTATATCGCCAAATAAATCCTTGGCTTTTTCTATTATAACATTATTATCATCAGTTTTCATATTTAATTCATTATTATATTCACTTTTTTTATTCAAATCTGATTCATTAACATATGAGTATTTTTCATTATTTTTTACTTTCTTAACAAATTCAGATTTTAAAGTATTCCATTTATCATTTGATATAGCAACAATAACTTGTGATACATTAATTTTTTCTTTTAAAACCGATTCATATTTTTCAAGATTTTCATTGATTTTAGTTGCCTGAGATTCATAACTAGTAGAAATCATAAGATTTTTAGAACTTGAAACAACAGGAGTGCAATCAACAAGTTCGCAAACCAAAGCTCCAACATTAGAATCAAAGACATACTTTTCTAATTCTTTCCACTTTATTTTAACATCATTCAATTCAGATTTATTAGCGTCAACAAAAGAATTATTAATCCTAGCATTTATTAAATCTATATTAATAGAACTAGCTTGATTATCATTTTTAACAGACTTTTCTAAAATTTTAACATCATTTTTGTCTACTTTGTTGTTTATTTTATTTTCCGGGAAATAATTTCGAACATTTGTTTCACTTTCTTTTGAAGTTAATTTTAATATTAGCATCTCAAATATTACATCTTGATTATATGACGTTTTCATTTTAGCATGATATTCATTGATAATATTAATCATGTCAATCAAATCATAGTTTTTAGTTTCAATAATTTGATTTTTCAATTCAATAATTATATCATTAACAATTTTAAATAAATCCTTTCCTGTATTAGAATAATCTTCAATTTTTGATATAAGTAGATCAGTTTCATTATTTAAAATCATCTTTATTAATTGTTCTATTTCATTCTTAGTAACCAAACCTAAAAGACTTCTAATTTCATTTACATCAATAACATCTTCATCTGCATAATCACTTGATTTTTCAAGAAGACCAATTGCATCTCTTAATCCCCCATTTGAATTTTGTACAATTTCATTAATAGCATCATCCGTTATATTAATATTCTCTGCTTTAGAAATCTCAGATAAACGTTCAAACATACTTTTTTTATCAATATTTTTAAACTCAATAGTCTGACATCTAGAAATTATAGTAGCAGGGACTTTATATATCTCAGTAGTTGCAAGAATAAAAATTACATGCTCTGGTGGTTCTTCAAGAGTTTTAAGTAATGCATTAAATGCCCCAGTAGAAAGCATATGTACCTCATCAATAATATAAACCTTATATTTTAAACTATTAGGCACAAGATTAACCTTATTTCTCAATTCCCTTATTTCATCAACACCATTATTAGAAGCTGCATCTATTTCAATAATATCAACATTGTTTTTATCAATACTTGATAAACAATTATTACATTTTTCACAGCAATTACCATTAACAGGTGCTAAACAATTAACACTCCTAGCAAACATCTTAGCAATCGAAGTTTTGCCAGTCCCCCTAGGTCCAAAAAACAAATATGCATGAGAAATTTTAGCATGATCAATTGAATTAATTAAGATTTTTTTTGCTATAGTCTGTCCATATACTTCATTAAAATTAGAAGGTCTATATTTCCTATATAAGCTTTGGCTAAACATCATACCACCTCTTTTCAAGTTATAAATAGTATACCACTATTTTTTTGCTTTTTCCATTATGACTAAAGGTTTTTAATCAAAAAAGGACAATAACATCATTAAAAAGTAATGTTTCACGTGAAACATTACTTTTCTTTGCGAATTTTTTCAAAAAAATCATCAATAATGCTGTTTTCAAGAAAAATTTTATCAATTTTAACCCTATGATTTAAATTTTCGTTAAATAAAATATTCAAAGATATATCGTTTAGAGCCTTATTATTAGTATTATTTAAATATACTAGTTTAGATATTCTAGACTGTTGGATAGCAGATGCACACATTGGGCAAGGAAATAAAGTAGTATAAATAGTACAATCATTCAATCGCCAGCTTTTTAAAGCTTTACAAGCCTTATCAATAGCCTCAATTTCTGCATGTTTAATTACGTTTTGGTCCTTTTCACGCTTATTATAGCCTCTAGCTATAATTTTTCCATTATAAACAATCACGCATCCTACAGGAACATCCATTTTATTATAAGCTTTTTGTGCTTCTTTCAAGGCATAATTCATAAATTTATCATCCATATATATCACCATTTTCTACATAAAAAATGATGCACATAATTATTAAATGTTAAGGCTGCTATCTTCCAATCCTGACCTGATTCCACCATAATTATTGCATCACAATAATATTAAACTAATTTTATATTTTTTTCAAGTATTTTATTGTTAATATTTTAATGTTTCACGTGAAACATTGTGGATTAAATTATTTCCCGGGAAATAATTTAACGTATTTTTCTATAATTTTGAGTGTTTTTACGTATAAATTTATAAAATTTAATCTGTTATTTTGATTTTTTTGTAAAAAATCCACTATTTTAAAATTTTTTAATTAATGATTTGCACTTTTATAAATTAAGTTAAATAACATTATAATTAAATTACAATAAGATATTGTGCAAAAAATTATTTCCCGGGAAATAATTTTAAGTAAAAAATAAATAAACATTTACAAATTTTATATATTAGTAATTATTTCCACACATGTTTCACGTGAAACATATAATTTTTTGCCTACAAGAGCAAATTATTGAAATTAATTTGCAGAAAACTAAATAAGCGTACTTAATATATATAACTCATATCAAATTTAATATTAAAGTTATGAACAATGTTTCACGTGAAACATTGTATACCATACATTACAATCAAAAAATTATTATTTATTAGCCTTTATAATATTACTTAGTTATATAAGTACTTAATTACAAAAAAGAAATCCACATATGTTTCACGTGAAACATTAACAAAAAATAAAAAATACAAATTTTTAAAATTAGTAAACATCCAATTATTGAAATCTGTAATTAAAATATGCTATATTATATATGCGCAATACAAATGCAATAACCTGGTCAGATTCGGAAGAAAGCAGCCATATTTGCCTCTATGTATGTGCGCTTTTTTTGAGGAGTAAAATGGAACAATATATAGATGAATTAATAAAACTATCCTATAAGTCATTAAAAAAAGATGAAGTACCTGTGGCCGCAATCATTGTACATAACGATAAAATAATTGCCAAAGCCCATAATACTAGAAAACATAGTAATAAAACTATTGATCATGCTGAAATTAAAGTAATTACAAAAGCAAATCAAAAATTAAAAAATTGGAGATTGAACAAATGTACGCTATATGTAACTATTGAACCGTGTGAAATGTGTAAAAATGTTATAAAAGAAAGCAGGATTGACAAGGTATTTTATTTAGTTCCACGTTTAAAATCTAAAAAAATATACAATAAGACTAACTTTTTTCAAATCGAAGAAAAAAGTAATGAAAATTCTATAGATAAATATAAAAAAATAATTGAAAAATTTTGGGAAAATAAAAGATAATAAGTAAGTATTATGTTATAATTAAAACAGGAGGAAATCATGGCATATAAAGTACTTTATAGAAAATATAGACCACAGGATTTTAATAGTTTATATGGTCAAGATAACATAAAAAAACTACTAATTGAATCAATAAAAAACAATCAAATAGCTCATGCATATTTATTTTCAGGCCCACGTGGAACAGGAAAAACCAGCACTGCTAAGCTATTCGCAAAGACAATTAATTGTGAAAATTCCATTGATGGTATTCCATGTAACAATTGTCCCACTTGTAATAATTATGAACAATCAGCAGATATTATAGAAATAGATGCCGCATCAAACAATGGTGTTGACGAAATAAGAGAATTAAGAAACAATGCTAAAATACTACCAACATTTAGTAAATATAAAATATATATAATAGATGAGGTACACATGCTATCACAAAGTGCTTGGAATGCATTTTTAAAGATATTAGAAGAACCTCCAAAGCATGTTATATTTATATTGGCTACTACAGAAATACAAAAAGTGCCAATTACAATATTATCTAGATGTCAAAGATTTAATTTTCAACGAATTAATACCCAAGTTATTTATCAAAATTTAGAAAAAATATCAAAAGAAGAAAATATAGAAATAGAAGAAGATGCCCTTAAATACATAGCAGAATTAGCAGATGGCGGAATGAGAGATGCTTTAAGTGTATTAGATCAGCTATCTAAAGAAAAACAAAAAATAACAGTTGATTTAATTCAACAAACATTTGGAGTTATTAGTTTACAAGATATTTCACGCATTTTTGAGTTATTAAATGAAAATAAAATAGAAGAATTTAATACTTATTTTAATGACTATTTAAACAGAGGACTAGATACAAACATTCTAATCAATAAGATTTTAAATCAAATTTATTTAGAAGAAATAAAAATTAAAAATGAAAATCATTCCTTTATTTCTCTAGAAAATTTAAAAAAATTAGCTAATGAAATAGTTAATTGTTATAACAAAAAAGATGGTTTGATTTTAATTAAAATCATTTTACTAAGTTACTTTCCAAATAAAAATACAACTGAACATTTATCACCAGAATTAATTGATAGTAACAATAAACAACCGACTCAAGAAATAATAAAAAAAGAGTTACCAATAATAAAACAAGAAGAAAAAAATCAAAATTCAGATGAAAATGAAAAAATAGAATCAGAGCCTGAAAATTCAACAGATTTATTAAATTTACAAGCAATCCGAATCAATAATGCTTTTGCAGAAGCTAGCAAGCAATCAAAACAAGAATTTTCAAAAAACTGGGATGATTTCAAGAAAAAAATTGAACTTGACAATAATATTGAATTATTATCAATTATCGAAGATGCATCTATTGAAGTTGCTTCTTCCAAAAATGTTATTTTTTCAAATCCATCAAAATCTGGAACAATAATTTTTAATGAAAACCTTCATGAAATTGAAAAAGAATTTAACAAAAAAAATAAAAGTAAATATAAATTTATATGTCTAGATCAAGAAAAATGGAATGAAGAAAAATTAAATTATATAAAAAACAAAAAAACAAAAGAATATAAATATATAGATGAAGAAACAATAATAAATAATCATAATAGTATAAATGAAGCATTTGATATATTTGAAAATGATATAATAGAAGTAAATTAAAGGAGAATGAAATATGAATATGCAAAATTTAATGGCACAAGCACAAAGAATGCAACGTGACATCCAAAAAAAACAAGAAGAAATTAATAATACAGAATTTGAAGGAAAATCTGAAGGATTTACTGTAGTATTGAATGGAAAAAAAGACATTGTTAAATTAGAAATAAATCGTGATGTTATTAAAGATGCTGATGATTTTGACGCTCTTGAAGACATGATAAAAATTGCTTTTAATGATGCCCACAAGAAAATTAACGCTGAAACTGAAGCAAAATTAGGTGCATTTGCTAAAGGCTTAAATGGTTTGATGTAGTATGATATACCCAAAATTATTAGAAGAATTAATAGAATATTTTAAAAAACTACCTGGAATCGGCGAAAAAACCGCTGAAAGACTTGCTTTATCATTACTAGATTATTCAGAAGAAGATATAAATTTATTTTCAAACACAATGATATCAGCAAAGAAAAATCTTCATCAATGTGAAATATGTGGCAACTTAACATCAGAAAAGATTTGCAATATTTGTGATAATGATTATAGAAATAAAAATTTAATCTGTATTGTCGAAGATTATAAAAGTATATTTGCTTTTGAAAAAATGGGTAAATATAATGGTGTATACCATGTATTAAACGGTTTAATTTCTCCAATTGATGGAATATCTCCAAATGATATTAATATTCCATCATTAATTAAAAGATGTAAAAATTCAGATGATCAGATAGAATTAGTTATAGCATTAAAACCAACTATTGAAGGTGAAACAACAACACAATATATTAAAAAAGTATTAGAAGATAAAACAAGTGTAAAAGTATCTAGATTATCATATGGATTACCAGTAGGAACAGAATTGGATTATCTTGATTCCCTAACACTTGAAAGAGCATTTGAAGATAGAAAGAATATTGCATAAAATAATTATTAGATAATATAATTTACTATGATAAAAAAATTTATATTATGGTTAATAAAAAGAGTAACATTTGCATTTTTAATAATTTATGGTCTCGATTTATTATTAAAAGGTTTTAATATATTTGTTCCAATAAATTATTATACAGTTATTATTGTAACTTTATTAGGATTTCCAGGTCTAATATTATTAGCGTTGTCTTTCTTCTTCTTACTATGAAGAGGTAAATATGAATGAAAAATTAAAAAAATTTATATTATCTGGAATAAATGAGAAAAATCTTTCTCATGCTTTTTTGATTGAAACAAATAATTGTGAACAGACAATGAACGATATATATGAGATTTTTAAAGAAACTCAAACAATAGCGCCGTCTACACTGGAAAATAATTTGTCAACACTAGTAGTTAGACCCGAAAATAACAATATCGATAAAAACAAAATTTTAAATATTCAAAATTTTATAATTACAAAAATTATTAATTATACATATAAAATATATTTCATCATCAATGCAGAAAAAATGAATCAAGTTTCAGCCAATAAATTATTAAAAATTTTAGAGGAACCGTCAAGCAACATTATTGGCTTTTTAATCACTGATAGTATAAATTCAATTATGGATACAATTAAAAGTCGTTGCGAATTATTTGAAAACATTTATGATACATCATTACAAGCTGAAACCAATGATTTAATTGACACATTTTATAAATTGCAAAATTGTGATAATTACACGGCAATTTTATTAAAACAAAACTTTTTAAAATATGATAAAATTGAACTAATAAATAAATTATCTGAAATAAAAACAGTTTTAGATAAAAATATAAATCAAAGTAATTACCTTTTAATTACTAAACATTATAAATTAATAGACGATATAATTAAGAAATTAAATGCAAATACAAATGTTGAAATGTGCATAGATAAATTGATTATAGAAATGAGGAAATAGACATGGAAGTATGTAGAATTATATTTAAAGAAAACGGCAAAAATTATTATTTTAATAAAAATAATATTGAAATAAATATAAATGATTACGTAATTGTGGAAACAGAAAAGGGAGAACAATTTGGAAAAGTATCCTTTATTGAACTTGAAAGTAAAGAAACACCACAAAAGAATATTCTTCGAAAAGCTAGTAATGAAGATTATAAAAAGTATCTTAAATCTTTAAAAGAAGCAAAAGAAGTATTAGTAGAAGCAAAAAAAATGTCTGACTCACTTAATTTAGAAATGCAATTTGTAGAAGCATCATTTACATTTGATCACAAACAATTAATAATAAATTTTATAGCGGATGAAAGAATTGACTTTAGAGAATTAGTTAAACTACTAGCCGCTAAGTATAAAGCAAGAATTGATCTTCATCAAATTGGTGTAAGAGATAAAGCTAAAGAAATTGGTGGACTTGGCCCATGTGGAAGACCATTATGTTGCAATTCATTTTTAAATAAATTAGAAACAATAACTATTAATATGGCAAAAAATCAAAATATAGCACTTAATCCATCAAAAATAAATGGATCATGTGGAAGATTACTTTGCTGTCTTTCTTATGAAGACGAAACCTATAGTTGTTGCAAGAAAGAATTACCATCAGTTGGTTCACAAAAAGAATATAATGGTAAAACATACAAAGTTGTTTCATTAAACGTTTTAAAAGGAACATACACTTTACAAGTCGACGATGAATTAAAGGAATTTAATCAAGATGGAACCGAATGTTGTTAATGATTTATTAGATTATGGATATAAAATTGTACAAAATCCATCTTTTTTTAAGTTTTCTTTAGACTCAATTTTATTAGCAGATTTTGTAAATATAAACTATACTGATAAAAAATTATTAGATTTATGTACGGGCAATGCTCCGTTACCAATTATTTTATCAAAAAATATTTCATCAATTTCTTGTATTGAAATTCAAAATGAAGTATACAATCTAGCTAAAGAATCCATAAATATAAATAATATAACAAATATTTCTTTAATAAACGATGATATTAAAAATTGGCAAAATTATTTTTCTCCATCAACTTTTGACATTATAACTTGTAATCCTCCATATTTTAAATATAATGAGACATCGAATATAAATGATAATATTATTAAATCAATTGCAAGACACGAAATTAAAATTACCTTAGAAGAAATAATTAAAATTTCTTCAAAATTATTGAAATCAAAAGGAAAATTAAACATAGTATATCGACCTGATCGATTCATAGAATTAGTGAATTATTTAAAAAAATATAATTTTGGAATTAAAAGAATTGAATGTGCTTATGATGACTTTGATAAAAATTGTTCTATAATATTAGTAGAAGCAATGAAAAATGGTAAAGATGATTTAAAAATCTTACCACCATTATTAACAAAAAATTACAGAGGTGAATAGTAATATGAAATTAATAGTTGGATTAGGTAATCCTGGAAAAGAATATGAAAATACAAGACACAACATTGGTTATATGATTATAGATAACTTTGTAAATAGTGATAATTGGAAAAAAGAATCATTAGCATATGTATTAAAACAGACAATTAATAATGAAAACGTATTATTTATTAAACCAACAACTTATATGAATTTATCTGGTCAAGCTGTCCAATATTATCTAAATTATTATAAAATAGACACAAAAGATTTATTAGTTATTCAAGATGATATGGATTTAGATATTGGTAAAGTAAGATTAAAACTTAAAAGTTCTGCCGGTGGTCATAATGGTATTAAAGATATTATTAAAAATATCAAAACAGATGAATTCTTGAGATTGAAAATTGGTATTTCTAAACGTACAAATGACACGATAGAATTTGTACTTGGTAAATTTCCTAAATCAGATTTAGAAATATTAAAAAATAATATGAATATGTATAATCAAATAATTACTGACTTTATAAATAATACTAAAATAGAAATATTAATGAATAGGTATAATTAAAATGAAATTTTTATCAAACATTTTTGATCAATTTAAAACAAATAATATTAGTGGATTAACTGATGAATTAAAGACACTATATATAAATTATTTAAGCAATAAATCTAATAATAACATAGTTGTTTTAACAAGTTCTCTTTTTGAAGCCACTAAATATTATAATAATTTGAAGACATATAAAGATAATGTCTTCCTTTTTCCAATGGATGAATTTTTAACATCAGTTGCTATTGCTGTATCTCCAGATTTAAAGATTAAACGTTTAGAAACCTTAAATAAAATAAATGAACCAGGGCAAAAAATAATTATTGCCAATTTAACTGGTTTTTTACGTTTTGTACCTAATTCCAAAAGTATCGATAAATTAAAGATAGATTTAAAATCCAATACAACTATAAATAGAGAAAATTTAGAAGAATTACTTTATCAATTCGGTTATACAAAAACATCTATTGTAACCTCATCAGGTGAATATTCTGTAAGAGGATTTGTTATTGATTTATTTCCATATAATTGTGAAAATCCAATCAGAATTGAATTATTTGGCAATGATATCGAAAAAATAAAAGAATTTGATGCCGAAAGTCAGCTTACAATCAAAGAAATTACAAACATTCAAATTTTACCATATAAAGAAATTTTATCAAGCGATAATACTTCTTTATACAATCTATTAGACGAACCAAATGTTATTAAAATTAATCCTGAATTAATTGAAAAAGCTAATCAAGAATTAGAAGAACAAATCTTTAATTATAAAATAGAAAAAGAAATTGATTCTAATTACAAATATATGTATAGCTTGTCAGAATTCAACATTAAAAACGAAGTTAATTTAGCTTCATTTAATATTTCTGGTTATTTAGATGTTAAATCTCAAACAATAGATAATTTTAAATCAAATTTTGAAAATTTGGAATTTTTTATTTCTCATCGCGATTCTAAAAAATCTACATTGTTTGCTATTCAAAATAAAAATTTAAAAGAATATTTAAAGAAAATTTTTAATTTTTCAACTGGAACAACGTATGAAGCAAATAAACTATATTTTATAAATGAAAGAATTAACCAGGGATTTATTGTTGATAAATATATCGTTATCACAGATTATGACATCGATTCAAACAATGAAGCAAACGTCAGATATCATAATCCCGTTAAAATTGGCCGTAAAATAAAAGATTTTAATGATATTAAAATTGGAGATTATGTTGTTCATGCTGCTCATGGTATTGGTATCTATGGCGGAGTAATTACATTAAATAAAAATTCTTTCGAAAAAGACTATATTTTAATCAAATATGCTGGAAATGATAAAGTATATATTCCAGTAGAAAAGATAAATACAATATATAAATATTCAGATGCCGGAAGTACTGCTCCAAAAATTAATCACTTAAATTCTACTTCTTGGGAAAAAACAAAAAGAGCAGTTAAATCAAAAATTAAAGATATATCTGAAGAATTGTTAAAATTATATGCAGAACGTTCAAAACTAAAAAGTCCAAAATATATTCAATATCCCGAAGATTTAATTTTTGCCGATAAGTTTGAATATACTGAAACACGTGATCAATTAAGATGCATTGATGATATTCTCAATGATTTAAAATCTGACAAACCAATGGATAGATTATTATGTGGAGATGTAGGATTTGGTAAAACTGAAGTGGCATTTAGAGCAATATTTAATACAATAATGAATGGTTACCAAGTTGCGTATCTTTGTCCAACAACAATTTTATCAAAACAACAGTACAGCAATGCTCTAAAAAGATTTAAAGATTTTCCAATAAATATTGCAATAACAAATAGATTTACAACAGCCAAAGAATTTAACAAAATCGTAAATGATCTTAAAGAAGGTAAAATAGATTTAATCTTCGGTACTCATAAATTATTTAATGAAAAAATCGAATATAAAAAATTAGGATTATTAGTTGTCGATGAAGAGCAGAGATTTGGTGTAACCCAAAAAGAAAAAATCAAAGAAATTAGTAAAAATGTAAATGTCTTAACATTATCAGCAACGCCTATTCCAAGAACACTTAAAATGGCAATGTCAGGATTAAAAGATCTATCTATATTAGATACAGCACCAGAAGACCGTTATCCAGTTCAAACCTATGTTGTTGAACAAAATAATGAATTAATTAAAGAAGCAATATACAAAGAATTATCCAGAAATGGACAAGTGTTTTATTTATATAATAATGTATCTAAAATAGAACAAGAAGCATCAAAATTGTCAAAATTAGTACCCGATGCCAAAATTTGCTATGCTCATGGTCAAATGAGTAAACAAGAATTAGAAAAAATAATTGAAGATTTTATTGATAAAAAATATGATATTTTAGTATGTACAACAATTATAGAAACTGGAATAGATATATCTAACGTAAATACATTAATTATAATTGATGCTCAAAATTATGGGTTGAGTCAGTTATACCAATTAAGAGGTAGAGTTGGAAGAACTAATAAAATTGCCTATGCATATCTAACATACAACAATTCAAAGATACTTAATGAAATAGCTGTTAAAAGATTAAATGCTATAAAAGAGTTTACCGAGTTAGGTAGTGGCTATAAAATAGCCATGAGAGATTTATCAATTAGAGGAGCAGGTGATCTTTTAGGTAGTGAACAAGCTGGATTTATTGATTCAGTAGGAATAGAACTATATACAAAAATGATTGAAGAAACTTTAAATGAAATAAAAGGAATTCCTAAAGGAGAAGATGAAAGCGATACATCACTTATAGATATCGATACACACATTGATGAAACATACGTATCTGATGAAAGCGTAAGAATAGAAATACATCAGTTAATAAACTCAATAAAAGACTATACAACATTAACCAAAATTAAAGCTGAAATAGAAGACAGATTTGGTAAAATTAATGATAAACTTGAAATATACATGTACGAAGAATGGTTCGAAAAATTAGCTTTTAAATTAAAAATTAAGAATATTATACAAACCAAAACTTACATAGAGTTTTCTTTACCAGAAGATATATCTTCAAAAATCAATGGAGAAAAATTATTCTTAAAATTATATAATATTAATCCAAAATTTAAACTAAAATACATGGCAAAAAGAATAATCATTAATTTACCAATAATTAACTTAGAAAAGCATTACATATATTATTTAGTTGATCTTTTACAAGAAATCATATCGGATATGGAATAAAAAGAAAATTATTTTCCACACTATATTTAGTGGTATATGTGAAAACAAATAATTATATAAGAAAAATAGATGAACTAGGAAGAATAGTAATTCCTAAAGAAGTAAGACACAAGTTAAAAATACAAGAAAATGAAAATATAATGATTACTTCCGACGATTCAAAAATACTTATATCTAAATATTCATATTTAGAAAATTATTACAATTACATTAAGTCAATCGCGGAATATATAAATGAAATATATAAGTATGGAATAGAAATAACTGATCGAAACAAAAAGATTATTTCCATAAGTCCAAGTAATCATTATATTGAAACTGAAATAATAATGAATTCAATTGAAATTGGCAAAGTTAAAATATATATAGACAATAATGATGAAAATCAAAAATTTCTTAAATTAATTTCTAGAATAATATCTTCTTATTTTGATTATTCTTGATAAAATCAACATATTATGTTAGAATGAACTATATTGAACGAAGAAGGAAAGAGTAATTATTTAGTAAATACAAAGAGAGTTCTTGCTTGGTGAAAGAGAATTATTTATTGATAATGAACATGGTTCTGGAGTTCAAACGTAATAATCGCGTTAAGATATAAGTGCATGAAATTCATGAATTAAGGTGGTACCACGGCATTAAGTCGTCCTTTAGTTTATGAATTTTTTTTTAGAAAGGAAAAACAAAATGGAAAAGAAAAAATATTATTTAACAACCCCAATTTATTATCCAAGTGCTAATTTTCATATTGGTCATTGCTATACAACAATAATTGCCGATGCCATAGCAAGATTCAAAAGATTAGAAGGATATGATGTCTTTTTTCAAACAGGAACAGATGAACATGGTCAAAAGATTGAATTAAAGGCAAAAGAAGCTGGTAAGACACCTAAAGAATATGTAGATGAAATAGTTGACAATGCAAAAGAATTATGGAAATCTTTAGGAATTAGTTATGATTATTTTATCAGAACAACAGACAAAGATCATGAAGCTGCTGTTCAAAAAATATTTAAAAAATTATATGATCAAGGCGATATCTATAAAGGTGAATATAAAGGATTATATTGTACTCCATGTGAATCTTTCTGGACTGAAACCCAACTTGTAGATGGTATGTGTCCTGATTGTGGTAGAGAAGTAAAAGAAGTTTCAGAAGAAGCATATTTCTTTAAACTATCAAAATACCAACAAAACTTAGAAAACTTCCTAGAACAACATCCAGATTTTATTCAACCAACATCTAGAAAAAATGAAATGATAAATAACTTTATTAAGCCAGGTTTAGAAGATTTATGTGTTTCAAGAACTTCATTCAAATGGGGTATACCAGTAGATTTTGACCCTAGTCATGTAGTTTATGTTTGGATTGATGCTTTAACTAACTATATTACATCACTAGGATACATGAGTGACGATGATACCAAGTTCAAAAAATATTGGCCAGCAGATTTACACTTAGTAGGAAAAGAAATAATCAGATTTCACACTATTATTTGGCCATGTCTTTTAATGGCACTAGGATTAGAATTACCTAAAAAAGTATTTGGTCATGGGTGGTTAATTATTAATGGCGGCAAAATTTCTAAATCCTTAGGAAATTATAAAGATCCAAGAGAATATATTGAAGCTTATGGGGTAGATGCAGTAAGATACTATGCTTTAAGAGAAGTTCCTTTTGGAAACGATGGTAACTTTTCTGAAGAATTATTAATTGCCAGAACCAACTCCGACTTAGCTAATAACTATGGTAATCTACTAAATAGAACAATCTCAATGTTAAATAAATATTTTGATGGTGTAGTTCAACCAAATAGTAAACCAGAAAAAATCGATGAAGACTTAATAAATTCAATTAATAAATTACCAAAAATCGTAACTAGAAAAATGAATGAATTAAAAGTAAATGAAGCAATTATTGAAATAATGGATTTACTATCAAAATGTAATAAATACATTGATGATACAACACCTTGGACCCTAGCAAAAGATGAAACAAAAAAAGAAAGATTAGGAACAGTGTTATATAATCTATTAGAAGGATTAAGAATTTCTTCTATATTATTAAAGGCATATATTCCAACATCTGCTGAAAAAGCCTTAAAACAAATTAATACTGAATTTACCACATTCGATGATTTAACATATGGTAAATTATTACCAGGAGTAAAAGTAAACTCTCCAGAAGTATTATTTGCCAGAATAGAAACTAAATAAAAGTATCTTGTTATAAGATGCTTTTTAATTTATACTAAAATAAGGTGATTTTAAATGTTAACAGATACACATTGTCATATTCTTTCTACAGAATATTATAATCCTCAATCAATAATTGATAATTTGTCATCTTCAAATATAAAAAGAATAATTATAAATGGATACAATCAAATAAGTAATGAAGAAGTTTTAAAACTAATAAATAATCAAAATGTTTATGGAGCCTTAGGAATCCATCCTGATAATATAAGTTCAAATTTAGATAAAGAATTAGATTATATTACCCAAAACATTAATACTAAAGGTATAATTGCTATCGGAGAAATAGGTTTAGATTACTATCATAATGATCAAAACAAAGAAGAACAAATTAAATTATTAGACTACTTTTTAACTTTAGCAGAAAATAATAATTTGCCAGTAATAATTCATAATCGTAATGCTACTGACGATTTACTTAAGATATTAAAACGACACCATAATAAAGGTATAATTCATTGTTTTTCTGGCAGTCTTGAAACAGCAAAAGAATTTATAAAACTGGGATTTAAATTAGGAATAGGCGGAGTAGTAACATTTAAAAATTCTAATTTGCCGCAAACCTTATCTAAAATCAACATAGAAAACATTCTTTTAGAAACCGATTCACCATATTTATCTCCAGCTCCATTAAGGGGAACCATAAATGAACCTTTAAATTTAAATATAATCGAAAAGAAAATATGTGAAATATATAGTTTATCTCCTGAAGAAGTTGAAAACATCCTAGAATCAAATTTCAATGATATTTTTGACATAAAAAACCAAACATGATACAATGAAAAAAGATATGGAGCATAAGTTATGAAAAGAAAAATTTTCAAATATATTAGACTATTCATTATAACAATAACAATTTTATCTTTTCCATCAGTTTGTATTCCACAATCTGAATTAAAAAGTACAAACGATAATTTAAATAAAACCCTTGATTTACATGCAATGTCAGTTAAAATTGAAGAAATTCAAAAAAATGATTTATATGCTCCTAAAGATACATATAATGGAGTTTTAACTGGTTATGCAGCTGATTGCCCATTATGTGGTGGTACATTAGGATGCACTGGTCAAAATGTTTTAACTGATAGAATTACTACGTATAATGATAAAGATTATGGTACAGTTAGAATCGTCGCTTCATCAAGAAGCCTTCCATGTGGCTCAATAGTTCAATTTAATTTAAACAATGCACCAGTTACAGCTATTGTTCTAGATAGAGGAGTAACCGGAACCGCACTTGATTTATTAGTGGCATCACAACAAGAAGCATTAACATCAGTTGGTAGAAGAGCCATATCATACAATATTTTAAGATTCGGATATACAAGATAGTTTAAACTATCTTTTTTTTATGATAAACTATTAATGTGATTAATATGAAAGAACACATTTTTAAAAAGAAATATGGACAAAATTTTTTAAATGATCAGGGAATATTACAAAAAATATATACATCAATAAGCCCTAATCCAAATGATTTAATTATCGAAGTGGGGCCCGGAAGTGGTAATTTAACAAAATGGCTTCAAAAACATAATTGTAATATTATCTGTTATGAAATAGATAAATCTCTTCAAGAACAATTGGAATCAATTAAAAATGAGAAAACCCAAATATTCTTTAAGGATTTTTTAGAAGCCGATTTAACAGCCGATTTATCTAACATCCAATATGAAAATTTATATGTAATAGCTAATATCCCATATTATATAACCACTCCGATTATAAAAAAGATTACTTTTGCTAATATAAATCCTCAAGGACTAGTATTAATGGTTCAAAAAGAAGTAGCAGATCGATTATCAGCTAACCCCAAAACAAAGGACTATGGTTATATCACCGTACTTCTTAATTATTTTTATGATATAAAAAAATTATTTAATGTAAGTAAAAATTGTTTTTATCCAAGACCCAATGTTGACAGTGCAATTATTAAGTTAACTCCAAATAATAAAGAGAAAACAGATTTTAATATTTTTAATAACTTAATTGAATCAGCATTCCAATTTAAAAGAAAAAATTTAAGAAACAATTTAAAAACCTTTAATTTAGATATAATCTCTTCGGTATTAGAAGCCAATGGCTATTCTCTAAATAATCGTGCTGAAGAAATACCAATAGAAGTATATATTGAAATATCAAATAAACTAAAGCAATAATATTTGCTTTTTTTTTGCATAAATATTAATTAAGGTGGTAACTATGAACTTTAAAAAAGGCGACTACGTAACAAGAAAAAGTTATAATAACGATACAATATTTAAAATTTTAAACATAAAAGATGGAGTTTGTTATTTAAAAGGTGAAAATGTCAGATTATATGCAGATAGTCCGATTGAAGATTTAGTTTTATATACAGAAAACCGCAAAGATAATTTTGAATACAAAGTTACCAATAATGACAATTTAGATCGCAATGAATACTTTTATATGCCAGCCAAAATTTTACATTGTGATGGTGACGAAGAATATTTAAATAGATGTCTAAATTATTATAAACAAAACAATTTAAAAGCTTTTGGAAAAGTTGTAAGTGAAGAAGAATTACCAAATAAAATAAATAAATATTTATTAGAATGTAATCCTGACATTGTCATAATAACTGGTCATGATGCATATTATCCAAAGAAGGGTTCTAAAACAAATTTAAATAATTATCGTAATTCAAAATATTTTTGTGAATCAGTTAAAAAAGCAAGAAAATACGAAAAAAACCATGACAAGTTAATAATAATTGCTGGTGCATGTCAAAGCGATTATGAAGAATTAATTAAATGTGGAGCAAATTTTGCATCTAGTCCCAAAAGAGTAAATATTCATGCTTTAGATCCTGCCATAATAGCTTCATCAATTGCTTTAACCGACAAAATGAAAACAATAGATTTAATTGAACTTTTAAATAAAACCAAATATGGTTCCGATGGAATGGGAGGAGTTGTTTGTAATGGACTTATGTATGTGGGGTATCCAAGATGATTGAATCAATTAAAACAAATATAAGAAATCATTTAAATCAAGAAATAAAAGTTACATCAAGAGAAAATAGAAACAGAAATGAAATATTTTATGGCTACATATCAGAATGTTATAGTCATGTATTTATAGTATCTAATGGTATAGAAAAAAAGAGTTATTCGTACTCAGATATTTTAAGTAAAGATATTTTAATAAACTTTTTATCATAAATATATTGCAATTTATTGAACAATAGATTAAAATTAAATTAACTAAAACAGTATAATAGAAGGAGTGAATGTTATGAAAATTACATCTGTTAGCGTTAGAAAAGTTGAAAAAGAAGGCTCTCGTATGAAAGGAATTGCTTCTGTATTACTAGACGATGCATTTGCTGTACACGACATTAGAATTATAGAAGGAGACAACGGTTTGTTTATAGCTATGCCTAGTAGAAAAACTGCAACTGGCGGATATAGAGACATTGCTCATCCAATTAATCCAGATGTTCGTAAACAATTTGAAGACGCTATTATTGAAGAATACAATAAAGCAGCTTAATTGTCATATTAATAGATTAGCCTCATATTATTAATTAATAGGAGGCTTTTTTATGGATAAATTAATCGATGTGCCATCATTTACACATGTTGTTAAATTAAATGATCGCAAAAATATTATTATAAGTGGAATTAAAAAAATAATTAATTTTGATGACAAAGAATTCAATCTGGAATCAATTATGGGCAATATCATAATTAAAGGTGAAAACCTAGAAATAATAAAATTAGATACAATAGATGGTAATGTATCTATAAAAGGTAAAATAAATAGTTTTTCATATAATGAAATATCTCAAAAAGAAAATAGTTTATTAGTAAAATTATTTAAATGAAACAGTTACTCTTAATATTAACATCTTTTATATTTGGATATTTCTATTTATATATATCAAAATTAAATAATTTCAAAATGTTAATAACAACAGTGATGTACACAATTCTATATATTTATATAATTTACTTATTAAATGATGGAACTATAAATTATATATTAAAAATATCGTTGATTTTAGGATATTTATTAAATAATAAGTGTAAAATTTTACCAAAAAAGCGTAAAGTCAAAAATTAATTAATTCAAAAAATCAAAAAAATGTTATAATCATAATACGGAGTGTGTGTGTCATGAGTAAATTAACAAAAAAAGATAAAAGACGTATCATGATTTGGTCATTATTAATTGTTATTGTTATTTCTTACTTAGCTGTATTTTCTTATAATTGCTGGTCAGACATTTTATCAAATCGTAAACAAACTAAAGAATTAGAAGATTCATATACAGCATTACTAAAAGAAGAAGAAGAACTAAATAGTGCAATAACTAAACTACAAGATCCAAACTATGTTGCTAAATATGCTCGTGAAAAATTTATGTTATCTAAAGATGGCGAGATAATTTTAAAATTTAAAGATAATTGATAAACGACTCCAAATATGTTAATATATTAGACACGGGGCCGTTTTTTGGTTTCGACAAAATATATATTCTGTTTTACATGCAAGTGGTTGCTATCCTAAATAGCAAAACAGTTAAAATAACTGACAAAACAAATTATAATACAGCTCTAGCATTTGCCTAATAGTTGGCACGGAGCACTGGTTTAAGACTAAATCTACAGAGTTTTAAATTGGTTCATAATAGTAGATTATATTAAATAGATTGCTTAGTTTATTTAACGAAAATTTTTAAGCTTAGCTAGTAGTAATTTAGATAGTTTTCTTCCTACTAGTGAAATAACAAATTATCTAAACTTGTAGATTGTACTATGGAAGTATTTTGGACAGCAGTTCAATTCTGCTCGGCTCCACCATAATGTTATTAACTAGCCTAGCTAGTTTTTTTTATAGAAAGAAGGGTAAATATGAATAAAACATGTTTAGTACTTGAAGGCGGTGCAATGCGTGGCATGTATACAGCTGGAGTTCTAGATATACTAATGCAAAACAATATAAAATTTGACGCCATAATAGGTGTATCAGCCGGCGCATTATTTGGTATTAATTATAAATCAAATCAAAAAGGAAGAGCATATCGTTATAATATGCAATACATAAATGATAAAGAATATATTGGTTTATATTCATATTTAACTACTGGCAATATCATGAATAAAAGCTTTTGTTTCGATAAATTAGTAAATGAATTAGATAAATTTGACTATCAAGCATTTAAAAATAACAAAACAAAGTTCTATGTAGTAGTTACAAACTTATTAACAGGTACTCCAGAATATCAAGAATTAACTGATTTAAATGACCAAAATCAAATGGAATACCTAAGAGCATCAGGCTCAATGCAATATGTTTCAAAACCCGTGAAAATTAATAATAACTACTATCTAGATGGAGCTACCGGAGATAGTATTCCCATTAAATACATGGAAAAACTTGGGTTTAATAAAATAATTGTAGTTGGAACTAGACCAGAAGGATATCAAAAACAATATAAACCACAACCATCAAAAATATTTTATAAAAAATATCCTAAATTTATTAAAGCACTTTCTAATAGACCATCAATGTACAATGAAACAATCAAATATATCGAAAAGAAAGCTAATAACCATGAGATTATATTTATAAGACCATCACAAGATTTAAAAGTAAAACGTATTGAAAAAAATAAGAAGAAATTAAGTTCATTATATACCCTAGGGCAAAATAATACTAAAGAAATAATTTCAACAATTAATAAATACCTTACAAAATAAAGAAAATACTCAATAATAATTGATTATTGCTAAAAAAAAAGATAAAATATTCATAAGGAGGTAAATATAATGAAAGAAAAAATTAAGAGTTGGATTATACCTGTTCTAATTGTTATTATTCTATTAATTCCAATTATAGTTAACTTTGTTAATGGACATAAAGTAACAACTTATAATTATGAAGAATTTAAAAAAGCTGTTACTGAAGCTCAAAATCTAACATTAATTTACTTTGGTCATACTGATAATGATTCATATGATAAAGTAAAAGATACTTTAATTGATTTAAAGAAAGAAACTGATATTGAAGTAGCATCTGTTAATGTAGATAAGTTATCTGGAGAAGAGATTGATGCATTAGTAGAAACTAACAAATTATTTAAAGAAGGTGAAGTTTACGTATTTGCTGTTAACAATGAAGTTCGTTATGTAACTAAAGATGCAGTAAATGAATCAAATATTAATAAATATGTTGATAAATACGTAAATAATAAAATAGCTGATTCTGAAGTAGCTTATAAAACAGTGTCAACTTATAAAGCTTTCATGAAAGTGGTTGATAGTAAAGCACCAGCAATGATCGTTTTAGGACGTAATACATGTAGTTGGTGTAATAAATTTAAACCTATCTATAATGAAGTAGCAGCAGAAAATAAAGCAAACATTTATTATATTGATTCAGATTCATTTGATTCAACTGAATATAGTAAAATTCTAAAATCAGATCTAAAAATTCCAGCATCTTGTTCAAGTACTGGTAGTGAACAATCACTTTCTGATGGATTTGGTACTCCATTAACACTTTTAACTAAAAAAGGAAAAGTTACTGGATGTATTTCAGGATTTACAAACAAAACTAATTTAATTAAAAAATTACAATCAGTTGGAAATATTAAATAGAAAGGAATATTTAAATGGCTTCTACATATGAACTAGTAAAAAATTTCAAGAAAAAATATCCTAATACAATCAGTTGGAGATTAAAAAAACATTGTGCAATCATTGATCAAAATTTAAATCCCAACGAAAAATTATTATTTGCATTTGCAGCTCAAAATAATTCGAGTCATGATGCTATTTTTGATACAGCAGTATTGGCATTAACAACGGATCGTCTTATGATAGCTCAAGATAGAATACTAGTTGGTTACAAGTTAAATACAATAACTCCAGATTTATATAATGATATGCAAGTATCAGCTGGAATTATCTGGGGGACAGTAACTATAGATACTATGAAAGAGACTGTTATTTTTTCAAACATCTCAAAAAAAGCATTGAGTGAAATCCAAATTAATATATCCTCATTTATGATAGAAGCTAAAAAGAAATTCTATTCAAAAACTGAAGAACAATAAAAAAGAATTCTTAGCGAATTCTTTTTTTTAAAGGTAGTGATAAAATGAAAAAATTATATATAATGATATTTATTATATTATCTCTTGTGATTACTTTCGTAATTTTCACATCTATTCCAAAAGATTATCAAGTTAATTACACTATAAATAAAGTTGATATAACTGAAAAATATCAAAAAGCAACCAATGATTATCATTTTATATTAAAATATAAAAACATTGAATATCCATATATAATTAAAACTAAATATTCTAAAAAAAGAAATTTAATAACCGATGTAAAAATAATAGAAGATAAAAAAGATACATGTGTTACAATTTTATCCAAAAATAATAAACAAACTTTATGCAGTGATAAAAACGGTTTAAAAGATTATCATTTAATTAATGATGATTTATATGTTAAAAATTTTAAATCTAAAAAAGAAGAAAAAATAATTAAAAATTATGAAAAGATTAATATCTATAATAATAATTATAATTACCTAATTTGGAATTATAAAGGTTATATAAATTTGAATAAAAACAATAATGAAAATATAAAGATATTTAATAATGAAAATTATTCAACTTTAAATACATATCAAATTGATAAATATTTAATTATACCAGATTATGATTCAAAATATTACTTTACTAAAATGTATATCTTTGATACAGAAAAACAATTATTAAATGATATTAATTTTGATTATGAAATTTCTTATGATTTATTATATTTGGGTGAAGTTAAAAACAAACTATATTTTATCGATAAAAAAAATAAAAATGAATATTACTTAAATCTTAAAAAATTAGAAATTAAAAAAGTAAAAATAAAAAATGACAAAATTGATATTTATGAAAATGGAGAATGGAATAAGCAAAGCATAAAAGACGTTATTAATAAAAATATTTCATTCACATTTGCCCAATCATATAACTATAAGATAATTGATGATTACCTATATCAAACAATTGATAATCATAACATAAAAATAAGTAATCAAAAAATAACTTCAATAATATCATCTGATGATAATCAAGTATTTTATCTTATTGGGACCAAATTATATTGTTATAACACTAATGGTGAAAATCTTCTTTTAGAATATAAAGAATGGAAATTTAATTATTTAAATCAAATATTTATTTTTAATTAACCAAAAAGCCTAATATGAATATCTTATATTAGGAGTGATAAAATGTTTAACATGTATAATATTAATAAAGAAACAGAAGAAAGAGAAAATGAATATTTCAACTATTATACTATTAAAAAAGGAGATACCATTTATCAAATTGCAAGAGATTATAAAGTGAATCCTACTTTACTGGCTTTATTAAATGGTCTAAATTCAACAGATTATATTTATCCCGATCAAAGTATAATGATACCTAAAAAGGATTTTGCTTATTATATAACAAAAGAAGGCGACACATTAAAAACCGTAGCAGATACATTTAATACTAATGTTTCCAATCTTTTAAAGTATAATGATACTATTTATCTTCAAGAAGGACAATTAATTGTTAATAAAATAAACTAAAAAGTTTATTTTATTTTTTTTATGATATAATGATAATAAGAATAGGGTGTTAGTATGATATTAAAAAAACCATATGCATTTTTAATAAAACATTTTAAAATAATTCATCTAATTTTATTGGTAATCACAAGTTACATAGCATATAGATTTAATAAAATCCTAGATTTTTTTAGTTCATATAACAAATCAAGTATTTTAGTACCAGAAAATGCCGCCCATAATTACATATCATTTATTTTATTTATTGCTATAATAATCGTAATTATATTCGGTATAATTATGTACCGTTTAATGAAGAAAAAGCATAAACCAAGTTCATTTTACTTAGCAACAATTATCTACTATATTTTATTATTTATAGGAGTTGTATTTGCTTATAATTTAATAAATGATTTATCTTTTTCAACTTTAACTCAACAAGAATCAAGAGCATTAAGAGATATCTATACGATCTTAACCGTACCTAGTGTTTACTTCATTGTAATAAGTTTAATAAGAGGTATTGGTTTCGATATTAAAAAATTTAATTTTAGCAAAGATCTAGAAGAATTAGAAATTAAAAATGAAGATAATGAAGAATTTGAATTTATTGTCGGTACTGACACATATAAATATAAAAGAAGAATTAGAAGAATTTTAAGAGAATTAAAATACTACGTACTTGAAAACAAATTCTTTGTTACAATAATATTAGGATCATTATTTGTAGTAATATTAATTATACTATTCATAAATTTCAACTTTACAAATAAAACATATAAAGTTGGAAGTACAATTAAAACTGATTCATTCATATATAAGATTAATAATGCATATTTAACTAACATGGATAAATCATTAAAAGTAATTCATGAAAACAAATTTTATCTAATTTTAGACATGACTATATCATCAACAACATCAAAAAAAGAAATATTATACCCCGAAAATTTTTATCTAAAATTAAAAGATGGTAATACTGTAAAATATAAAACATCATTATCATACTCATTCTCAGATTTAGGAGTAACTTATAAAGGAGATAAAATTGATAATAAAGATAATCATTATTTATTAGTTTTTGAAATTCCGAAAGATAAAACATCATCTAGATATAACTTAAAAGTATACAACACATCAAAAATAAAAAATAATACAATCGAAAAAGTATTTAAAAAAGTTAAAATAAATCCAACAAATTTACAAGATAAACCATCAATTACACCCGCATCATTAAATCAAGATTTATCTCTAGGTAGTAATTTATATGGTAATACAAAAATTAAAATTAACTCAATAAAAAAAGCTAATTCTTATGAATACTCATACGATTCATGTGATTCAAATAATCAAAATTGTACAACAAAATATGATTTTCTAACACCTTCTAATCCATCAAGTCAAACATTCTTAATTGTAAATTTTGATTTAACACTAGATAATAAAACTAATTTATATTACTCATTATCATCAGATGAATTAAGTAAAGGATTTTTTGATCGTTTTGCATACATAAACTACCAAGCATCAGCAAATAATAAAAGTTCTTCAGTAAACGCAATTAACATACCTAATCAAACAAATACAATTTTACTAGAAGTTACTAATGTTATTAATAATATATCAACATACAATTTAGAAATAAAAACAAGAGAAAATAATTACTTAATTAGTCAAAATAACTCATAAGAGTTATTTTTTCTTTACCTTAAAGCATATTATATAACAAGTTAAATAGAATAATTGACAACAAATAAATAATAATGTAAAATAATACTTGCAAGTGTTGTTATGGGGCTTTAGCCAAGCGGTAAGGCAAGGGACTGCAACTCCCTGAGCACCGGTTCAAATCCGGTAGGCCCCTCCATAAATAAATTAGTATCATTTTATGATACTTTTTTAATGACTAAAACTACAACAATATAATTTTTTCTTTTTTAAGAATTTTAAAAATTGACAATATAATTAAGCATAGATATAATTAAATGGGTGAAACAAATGAAAAACTGTACAATAATATATAACCCTAATAGTGGACATGTATTTAAAACTAAATATTTAAAAGAATATAAAAAAATATTAACTAAAAATGGATATAATCCAAAATTTATTGGAACACAATATAGTGGACATGCAAAAGAAATAGTTAATCATTTAGAACCAACAGATCTAGTTATCTCAATGGGTGGAGATGGAACTTTTAATGAAGTTATGTCAGGTAATCTTGAAAGAAAGAAACCATTAATTTTAGCTCACATACCAGTTGGCACAACTAATGATGTTGGTGTAATGTTTGGCTATGGCAAAGACATCAAAAAGAACTTAAACTTACTTTTAGATGGTACAATAAAAGGAATGGATATATGTGTAATAAATGGAAGACCCTTTGTTTATGTAGCAGGCTTTGGTAAATTTATGCAAATTCCATATAATACACCACGTAAATTAAAGAAAAAGTATGGTTATATGGCTTATCTACTAGAAGGAGTAAAAGACTTCTTTAATCCTACTAAAATGTATGATATTACCTACAAAGTAAATGGTATCGAAAAAAGAGGATTATATTCATTTATGTTAATTTCAAATGCAAATCGCATTGCGGGAATTAATAATTTTTATAAAGATGTTAAACTAGATGATAATCAATTCGAAGTATTATTTTGTAATTTTAAAAGACGTGTTGATATTATAAAAACATTTACAATTTTAATGACCACAGATATAGAAAGAATATCTGGAGTTGAATTTTATAAAACAAATCATTTAGAAATTAAATTTGCTGACTATCCGAAAAAAGCATGGTGCATTGATGGTGAAAAATTAGATAGAGCAGTCTTAAACTATGACATCAGTAATGTTAGAAATGTCAAAATAATGATGCCCAAAAAGAATATTAATAAAATTTTTGTAAATAAAAAAGTTTAAAATTTATTTTTTAAACTTTTTTTATTGGTATAAATCCAAAAACCTAATAATGACAACGATAATAAAGAGATGCATCCACCAACTAAAGCATAAGGAATTTTATATTTTATCACAATATTATGTCCTCCTGCTTCAACATCAAATCCTAATAAAGTATTATTTATTTCATAAGTATTAACCTTAATTCCATCAATATATACATTCCATCCCTTATCATAAGGTATTGAAGTGAAAACACTCATATCTTTATTAAAACTACCAAAAGCAGTAATCTTATCCTCGTTAAATTCTTCAATACTAACTTTATTATTAAGATAATAAGTATATGCCTCGTTAAACTTATTTTTATCCAAACTATAAATCCAAACATCTTCATCATCATAATAATTAGTATATCCAACATAAAATTCTAAATTGTTATTTTCTCCCAAGGCATCTATAATATAGTTTTCACTATAAGATGAATTACTATAAATAGTTAAATCACTATTATAAACATAATCATGCTCATTTTCGTTATAATACATTGAACCATTAATAACCATAAAATCACATAAATAATTATTAAAGTATAAATAGAAATTATTAGAATCATTTTTCACACTATACTTAAATATCTTATGATTATCATCTTCATAATACAATTCTTTTTTATAAATACTTAATTCTTTTAAAACATTATCAATACCAGAACTCTTTAATACAAAATCATTTTGATTATTAAATGGATTATCATAATTTGTGTTCCAATTTTTAATATTATTATTAACACCAAACATTAATCCTAAATTATATTTACTCTTATAAATAGCTAAATCATTACTGTCAAAATATAAAGAATAATGGATAAAATCATTGATATCTCCAATTATATATTTAACATTAAATAACATATCATAAATTGGTGTATTACTTTTATAATAATAACTATTAATCTCATTTCCTGGCATCCCTAAAGCATGATTTAAAACTGCCATATTTTCATAAGCCATTGAACTAAAAGTCATTTGACCATAATAATTATACCAAGAAGGATCATTATACGTTAATAAATCTATTCTTTCCATTCTATGCATTTCTTTATCATTTTTATTAACAAAATCTATTCCTTTTCTCATTGAATCATAATCACTGTAAAATGTACTAGCTACATGTGCCATGTCCCAATTATTATTTAAAACTACACAACATTCAAGCATTACCGTAACAATACATATATAAGGAACAATTTTTTTATAGGAACCAAAATATTTATAAATAACAAATAATAAAAAGAAAATAGTACTTAATCCATAATTTAAATAAATCATATCTCTTGAAATATTTTCAAATGGTAAAAACCAAACTAGTGAAATAAATATTAATACTAAACCATAACAAACAAATCCATAAATAGATTTAAGTCCTTTAATTTTAAATAATGAATAAGCATTAATAATAATAAGTACAAAACTATATAAGAAAGAGTATCTATAAGGTAAATCATTTGGTACATGAAAAGCATGCCATATATAATCTAAAGGGGCAAGTACAAAACTTAAAATCATAATTAATAATAATAAAGTATAAGCAAATTTAACTTTTAATTTAATGTCAGAATTAAAATAAAAAGCAAATAGTAACATAACAGATAATATTCCACAAGACACATTAGGTGCTGTAGTAACTCCAGATTTTAAAACAGTACTACCAACACCACTTAAATGATTATAAATAAATTCAATAAAAGTAAAATCATAATATTGAGAAGTAGGCCAAACATCTCCAGTAGCACTAATTCCAGACATAGATTTAAACATAGGAATTAAGAAAACTGCACATATACCACCAGCAATTAATGATGCCACTCCAAAAATTAAACATTTTTTACCAATTTTTTTAAAGTCATATTTATTAGTTTTAATAAACAAATAGGTCAAAAAATACAAAACACTAAAAATACATATCATATAAGCAATAAAATAATTTGCAAATAACATAATTACTAAACTAACAATATACAAAAAAGGGTTTTCTTTATTAATAATATACTCAATTCCTAACGTAATTAACGGAAGTAATACCATTCCATCTAACCACATTATATTCCAATAATATGCCACAAAATATGCACAAAACCCATATAATAATGAAATAGGAATAAACATTTTATAATCTTTATTAAACTTATTTTTTAAAAATATACTCATAGTTATACAAGAACATATTGATTTTAGTCCAATAATTATAGAATAAGATGTTAATAAATGAATTCTTTTAAACAAAAAAATCAAAATATTAAATGGACTAGATAAATAATTAAAAAAGTTTCTAAAAAACGGAAGCCCCATTCCCGTATTAAAAGAATATATTAAACTACTACTATTCTTAACTCTATCATAAAGTTCTCCAAGCATAGGCCCATACTGATGAAAAAAATCTATTGTTAACATTGATTTATCACCAAAAGGAGCTAATCCTTGTAATATAAATATCGCAATAATAACTATCAAAGATGAAATAATGGTAAGTAATAAATATTCATGCTTTTTAAAAAAGTTTTTTATTAAAGATAGGTCTTTATTTTCTTTTTTCATATGTCCTCCAAAAAAATTATAACAATAAAACTACTAAAATAATATCTTTTTCTTGCAAAAATCCTTTAAATGTTGTATTATTAATCGAGTTCGAAAGAAGTTGGTTATATGGATAAAATTATTAATATTGCAGTAGTTGCTCACGTAGATGCTGGTAAAAGTACTTTAGTTGATGCTTTACTTGAACAAAATGGAGCATTTCGTGCCAATGAAGAAGTAGTAGACTGCGTAATGGATAGCAATGATTTAGAAAGAGAAAGAGGAATCACAATCTATTCTAAAAACTGTGCTATAAGATATAAAGATTATAAAATTAATATTGTAGATACTCCTGGTCATGCAGATTTCTCATCAGAAGTTGAACGTGTTATTAAAACTGTTGATACAGTAATTCTTTTAGTTGATTCAGCTGAAGGTCCAATGCCTCAAACTAGATTTGTTTTAAAGAAAGCCCTAGAACATAATTTAAGACCAATCTTATTTATTAATAAAATAGATAAAAAGGATGCAAGACCTGAAGAAGTAGTTAATATGACATTTGATTTATTTTGTGAATTAAATGCTTCAGATGAACAATTAGATTTCCCAATTATCTATGGTGTAGCAAGAGAAGGAATAGCTAAGTACTCATTAGATGATGATAGTACAACAATAGAACCATTATTAGAAACAATTCTTAAACAATGCAAACCATATGAAGGATCAGTTGATGATAAATTACAACTACAAATTTCAAACCTATCATATGATGATTATATTGGAAGATTAGGTATCGGAAGAATTACCAAAGGAAAAATTAAAAATGGAGAAACAGTTTCATTAGTTAAAAATAATGGTGAAATAACAAACTTTAAAATATCTAAATTATTTGTTAATGAAGGAATTAAAAAAGTAGAAAAACAAGAAGCATATTTTGGTGATATTGTTACAATAGCAGGTTGTTCACACATATCTATTGGAGATACAGTTAATGAATTAAATTGTATTGATCCATTACCTCCAATTGAAATTGAAAAACCAACACTATCAATGAATTTCTTAGTTAACAATGGTCCATTTGCCGGACAAAGTGGTAAATTTTTAACAACAAGACACATAAGAGAACGTTTACAAAGAGAATTAGAAACAAACGTTGGTCTAGAAGTTGAAGAATTACCATCATCAGACGGCTTTAAAGTAAGTGGTAGAGGTGAACTTCATTTATCAATTTTACTTGAAAACATGAGAAGAGAAGGATATGAACTATGTGTAAGTAAACCTCAAGTTTTATTTAAAGAAATAGATGGACAAAAATGTGAACCATACGAAACAGTAATTGTTAATACTCCAAGCGAATATGCAAGTACAGTAATTAATGCATTGCAAGAAAGAAAAGCGATGCTTCAAAAAATGGAGACAGAAGAAAACTATACTCACTTAGAATTTGAAGCACCTACAAGAGGTTTAATCGGTTATAGAAGTGCATTTATCACAGATACTAAAGGTGAAGGAATTATGATTAGAAGCTTCTCTGGATATAAACCATATGCTGGTGTAGTTCAAAGTCGTAAAAATGGTGTACTTGTAAGTATGGAAACTGGTAAGAGTTTAGGGTATTCATTATTTAACTTACAAGAAAGAGGAACTTTAATTATTGGCCCAGCTGTTGATGTATATGTTGGAATGATAGTTGGTATTAATAATAGAGATAATGATTTAAATGTAAACCCATGTAAAAATAAAGAAATGTCTAACACAAGAAGTAAGAGTAGTGATGAAGCCATTGCTTTAGTACCTCCTAGAACATTCTCATTAGAAGAAGCTCTTGAATTTATTGAAGATGATGAATATGTTGAAATCACTCCTGATGTAATCAGATTACGTAAAAAGACATTAGATCCTAAAGATCGTTTTAGAGAAAACAGATAATATCTGTTTTTTCTTATTTGATTAACATATATTTAAATGATATAATTAAACCAGAAAGAAGGTACAAAATGGAATTAAAAGGTAGTAAAACAGAATCTAACCTACTAGCTGCTTTTGCTGGAGAAAGTCAAGCTAGAAATAAATATACTTATTATGCATCTCAAGCACGAAAAGATGGCTATGAACAAATAGCAGCAATTTTTGAAGAGACTGCAAATAATGAAAAAGAACATGCTAAATTATGGTTTAAAGAATTAAACGGAGGTAAAGTTCCTAATACATTAGAAAATCTAAAAGATGCTGCTCATGGTGAAAATTATGAATGGACAGAAATGTATAAAGAATTTGCTGAAACCGCTAGAGAAGAGGGATTTGATCAAATCGCTGAATTATTTTCTCAAGTAGCAATTATTGAAAAACATCATGAAGAAAGATATTTAAAATTAGTTGATAATATTGAAAATAACCTTGTATTTAATAAAGGTACAGAAACAGTATGGATTTGTAGAAATTGTGGACATGTATATTATGGAGAAACTGCTCCAATAATTTGTCCTGTATGCAAACATCCACAATCTTATCAAGAAATGAAAGCCGAAAATTATTAAAAAAAACTTCAGTCAAAACTGAAGTTTTTTTATATCTCTTCATCCTTAAAAGAATGAGAAGGAATAAATTCCTTAGATAACAATCCTTTAGATTGAATTCTTTTAAAAGCATTGTCATTAATGACTAAATCAAACTCACCAATAAACTCATATAATGTTGGTTTAAAATCAAGTTTTTCTTCATTAAATTTCCAATATTTAGAAGCTTGATTAAAACTACTAGCAACACCATTTAAATCTAAAAAATCAAAATCATTTTTATATCTATCAATTAAAGATTTAAATAAATAATAATTAACATTTAAATTAGCTTCATTTTTATCAACACCATTAGCTATAATACTAATTCTATTTTTATATTTAATAATAACAGCTCCACCAACATATTTATATTTATTCTTTTTTAAATTGTCAGTTGCAGCAACTAATTCATTTTTATAAGCAATTAAATTCTTGTCAGATTGCATTTTACTATTTAAATTTTGTTCATTATTATCAGTTTGAATTAATTCATTCCAATAATTATTCATATCAAGTTCTTTTTCATATCTATCTCTAGCATTAATTAAACAATCTTCATAATCAGCCTTAACAAGTAACAACTCAGCATCCCCATTTTGATATATATTCAATAAATTTCTAAAAAAACTAGCACTCTCTTTAATATCATCCTTAACAAATTCATAGAAAATATTGACATCTTTATTAGTAGCTTCTTCAATAGACAATCCATTTTTACTAGCAGCATTTATTTTTTCTAAGCAACTATCGGACAAATTATTAACATCAAAAGTTTTAAGATTAATATAAGGACTAATTCTAGGATAAATAAAATCTAAAGGAACAATTTCTCTTCTTCTTTTAAAACCAATTTCCTTTAATACATCTATAATTTTAACATTTTGATTATACATTGGACTATAATTTCTATCAGCACTAATCTCTCCAATAATAATTTCAGGATTAATTTTAATGAAAGCCATCCCTTTTTTCTTGTAGTATACAAATAAATCCTTAACAAAAAGTTTAAGTAATTCAGTATTATAATAGTCTATTAAAAAACCTTTAGGTGCATATGCAAATTTAGCTCCACCATCTATCTTTTTATTAGCTATTAGTGAAGCAGCTACTAAATTATTGCTATCATCTTGATAACCTATATATTCATAAGAATATCCCTTTTCACCCATTAATCTTGCAAACTTTGAATTTTGGCAATAATTTCTTAGTGGATGAGTTGATGCAAAATTATCAAATTCAAGAACACTTAGTTCAATTATTCTCATAAAAACACCTCTATCAAAATTATATCATACAATGTAAAGTCCCGTTAATAAACTTGCTAATGATTTACAATTAATTTATAATTTTATTAGAAAGTAGGAGACATGACAATGAAAATAAAAGATATTATTTCAAGAGAAATATTAGACTCAAGAGGAAATCCAACTGTAGAAACTGACCTATATCTTGAAAATGGTCAAATGGTAAGAGCAAGTGTTCCTTCTGGTGCTTCAACCGGAACCAATGAGGCTCTAGAACTTCGTGATAAAGAACCTAATAGATTTCTAGGCAAAGGTGTAACCAAAGCAGTAAATAACGTAAATACAATAATAAAAGATGCTTTAATTGGTCATGATATTAACCAAAAAGAAATAGATGAACTATTAATAAAATTAGATGGTACTAAAAATAAGAGTAATCTAGGAGCCAATGCTATTCTTAGTGTATCATTATGTATAATGAAAGCTGAAGCCCTTCTTCAAAACAAAGAATTATACGAACTATTTGATGGACCATATACGCTTCCTTATCCAATGATGAATATAATTAATGGCGGAGTTCATGCATCTTCTGGATTAGAGATTCAAGAATTTATGATTGTTCCAAAACAATCAACTATTAAAGAAAGAATAAGATGTGGTTCTGAAGTATTTCACAACTTGCAAAAATTGTTGAAAGAAGCCGGCTTTTCCACTGCTGTAGGAGATGAAGGAGGTTTTGCTCCTAATTTAAACACAATAGATGAAGCCTTTAATTTTATTGTTAAAGCCATTGAACAAGCTGGATACATTCCTGGAAAAGATGTGTGCATCGCTATCGATTGTGCAGCTACAGAGTTCTATGATGGTGAAATGTATACAATAAATAAACAAAAAATTACAAAACAACAATTAATTAATTATTATAAAGAACTAATAAAAAAATACCCAATAATGAGTATTGAAGACGCCTTTGCTGAAAATGATATTGAATCAATCAAAGAATTAACTAAAGAAGTTGGTAAAGATATTTTATTAGTAGGTGATGATTATTTTGTTACCAACATAGAGTATTTACAAAAAGGAATAGATGAACATTATAATAATGCAATTCTACTTAAAGCTAATCAAATTGGTACAATTACCGAAATGTTAGAAACAATTAAATTAGCTAAAGACAATAACTTTAAAACTATCATTTCTCACCGTAGTGGAGAAACAGAAGACACATTTATTGCTGATCTAGCAGTAGGATTAAATCTTGGCTATATTAAAACTGGATCTATGTCTAGAGGAGAACGTATTGCTAAATATAATCAATTATTAAGAATAGAAGAAAAACTAAGCTAACTGAAATGCTTAGTTTTTTTATAATAAATCTTTAAATGTTTTTAATAAGTAATCAGCTTCTTTTTTCTCTTCATCGTTATACTTATCATAGTATGAATTTATAAGATTAACTGCCAATAATAAATATCCATTTTTACTATTATCTTTAGATACTTGCATCATATACTTTTTAAAATATAATTTAGCCAAATCAATAGAAGCAGAATATAGATTATTATTTATCGCTTTTTCATAATATTCAATTGCATCATCAAATTTTAACTTGTTTTCATAAAGTTTAGCTAATTTATATTGAGCATCACTTTTATTATAATTAGCAATGAATTTTAAATACATTTCAGCATCATCTATATTATTTTCTTCCATTAAAATTTTAGTAAGATGTTCACTTGATATTATAAATTTAGCATCAGCTCCAATTTTGAAGAACTCTCTATAATCAAAATTCCCTTTCTCCTTATGTTTATAATAATAAGCTGCAATATTTTCCATTGCTGAAATATTTCCTAATCTGACAGCCTTATAAGAATAATTTAAAGCATATTCAATAGATTTTTCTTCATTAACTGTTCCGTCATCATTTACAACTGCAATTTTATGAATAAAAAAATATTTACCTATACTACAATAAGCTTTAGAGAATTTTCTAATATGTGATAAATATAAATTCAATTCAAAAGCTAATAAAGTACAATTACTTTCAAATTCATTTTTAGCATCCAAAACAATGATTTTATCTTCAAAAACATTACGTATATTTTTTAATATATCTTTAAGTTCTCTTGTAATAGTATCATACTGATCTTTATTTAATTCATAGTGTTCAATAATAAAAGCTAGTTCCCATAAATTACAAGCCATATTCTTGCCTTTTAAATAATATACGCATCTTTCTATGTAATCATCATAAACAACTGAAGCATATAAATGACAAGCCAAATCATTACCTAAATCGGCAGCCGTTTTAAGAATTATACCCCTCGTAACATTTGTTTTAGCTAAACACAATGCTTCTTGAAGTAATCTATCTGCTAAAATTTTAGGTGTATTAGTTTTATAATTTATTGCTGCATGAACGAATAATTTATAAAGCATTGCAGAATAATTGGACTTATCAAATTCATTTTTTATAATGGCACTTTCATTATTGTTAAAGTAAACAAAAGAACATAATCCACATAACTTTTTATAAAATAACAATGAATTTTTAGATTTATTAATTTCACTATGAACTCTATTAAAAAAATCCATAAGCTCCTTTTCATAAATTTCATTACCAATGTCATCCAAAATGTATATATTACTTTCTTCTTTAGCAGATAAATACTTTAAAATTCTATTTAAATATGAATCACGTATATCTTCACTTAAAGAAGCAAGAAGCTCATTATAAAACCCTCTTAAATTATTAAAATTTGAGTTTATATTGTTATCTTTAAGAAAATTAACAATTAACTCAGGGTAAGTTTTAATATTAATTGAATCTAATAATTGACTATCCATAGTATCACCTCATCTGGCATATTATAACATAACAATTTTTGATGTCCAGAAGTATTTAATAAATTCTCGGAATTTTTTAAAATAATTAAGAATTTTTTCTCCTAAAAAAAATAAATAAAATCAAATAATATTAAAGCAGGAGGGAAAAATATGAAAATTGGAATAGGAAATAACATAACAAAAGAAGGGAAAAATAATCTAAAAAAATATTTTAAACAGAAAGGATACAAATATTTAGATTGTGATGAGTTTTTAAAAAGCTCTACAAAAATATATTGTGAAAAACAAAAATTAGACGATGAAGTAGAAAAATATTTAAAATATGACAAAGTAGTTTTTGATTATACAAAATTAGAATATTATGGAGATTATGTTAATAAATGTGATTACATCATAAACATTACTTCAGCAACAACTTCAGGAAATCTAGGAGTTGAAAGATCTGAACAATTTATTACATATAATTGTCCAAAAGAAAAATATTATCATCTTAATATAAATCTCAAATATGATGATTGGAAAAAGACTATAGATGAAAAAATTAATTATAATTTTAAAAACGATGTAGTTGTTACAATGGTAGCACCGGTTTATAACACATCAAAATACTTATCAAAATGTATAAATAGTTTAATAAACCAATCATATAAAAAGATAGAAATAATTCTAGTAGATGATGGTTCAACTGACAATTCACCACAAATTTGCGACGAATTTGCTGAATTAGATAATAGAATAAAAGTAATTCATAAAAAGAATGCTGGATTAAGTGAAGCGAGAAACAGTGGTATAGATGCAGCTACTGGTCAATACATTTGCTTTATTGATTCTGATGATTTTATTGAAAAAACTATGGTTGAAGATATGCTAAGACAAATTATATCTGTAAATGCTGATGTCTGTGAATGTGGTTTCTTTATTCATAATAAAGATAATACCATAATTGATTATTCACTAATCATAAAAAACTTTAAGTATTTAAACAAAAGATATGATTTGTTAAATGAATATACAACCGCAGGATTAACTATCGCTTCATGGAATAAAATGTACAAATTAAATAAAATCAAAAAAATAAAATTTAAAAATGACTTCTTTAAAGAAGATACAGATTACACATTTAGATTATGTGATAAAGAATTATTATTTACTCAAATAAATAAACCATTATATCATTACATAAAAAGAGATAGTGAATCTTTAACAGCTAGAAAATTTTCAGAAAGATTCTTTACTCTAAGCACATGGGGTGAAGAAAAAGCAAAATATTTAATTAAAAAAGGTAAGAAATATCAAGATATAGCAGACAAAATATTATATAACAGTTATGTGCATATTCTAAAATATTATCTAAGAGATTATAATAAAAAACTATTAAAAAGAAATGAATATCATAAAGAAATATTAGAGATTTATAATAAATTAATAAAATTATTGATAAATACTCCAAATGTTCAAAAGTACAGAGATTTAAACAATATAATTTTATTATTAAATATATTTATTGATAAAAAAATAATATCTGAAAAAGAAGTATATAAACAAAAAATTCATTGTATAGGTGTATTATGGAATTCACTAAATAACAATCAAAAAGATGAAATTATTAATCGAATTCGTCAAAATGGTAAAATAGAAGAAATAATTAACATTGATTTAAAAGATAAATATGAAGATTTTATAAAAGATATTTACGTTGAAAATCATGAAGCAGAAGGTGTTAGTTTTATCAAATATGCAACATTATATAATCAATTTGAAAACAATGAAATAACCATAATTAATTTTGAACCAGAAGTAAGTTTCTATGAATTTACAAATAATACAAAAGGATTTCAATTTATTAATTTAGCCGAATTAAAGCGAAATATCAGAAAAGACTATAAAAATAGGATTAGAAAATATGCTTTCGATAATATATTTCATTTAACTATGAACAAAGAAGAATATGATTTAACTGAAAAAGTTTTAAAAAAATATGTGAAAGAATATAAGTGCATAAAATATGACAAACAATAAATTAACTACAGCAATAATTAAAAAAATGTATTATTGTGCCTTTAATAATGTTCCAACAAAATTAGGTATAAAGAAGCTAAGTGGTGGCTTAAAAAATCTTGTGTATCTTCTTGATGATGGTCAAAAGTACTATGTATTAAAAACAGAACCAATTAATAAAAAAATAGCACCAATTGATAAAAATACAATTTGGTGGGAAGCACAAATATTAAAAGAATTAAAAAATATTATAAATAATATACCAAAACTTATTTATTATTCAGATGGTTTCGATGAATATAATCATCCATTTTTAATAATGAGTTATATTGAAGGTAACAATTATAACGACTGTAAAGAGAATATCAGTAAAGAACAAAAAGATAAAATATCATATGAACTGGGTAAAATTACATATAAAATAAGTTCAATTAAAAAAGATAAATACTTCATACCATCATTTCCACAAGAAGTATTTAATAATAACTATGAACTTGTAGAATTTATGTTTCAAAGTATTCTAAAAGTATATAAAACTCACCACATAAATATTGAAGGAATAACTGCATCAGAAATACTCTCATTGGTTAAATCAAAAGAAAAAGAATTAAAAAATGTTAACCAAATAAGTTTATGTAATACTGATTTATGGGACGGAAACATCCTAGTTAAAAATGGTAAAATTTCTGGCATATTAGATTTTAATGATACATTTTATTGTGATGAATTAATGACCTTTTATTTTCATTTAAGTGATTGTGAAATGGATGAATACTTTTTGTTAGGTTATAATAATAAAAAGCTTACTTATGATGAAACTATTCGAATAGAAGTATACAGACTATATTCATTATTAAAAATGATTACTGACTGTGAAATAAAAAAATATGGTAGATTTGGCAACATGTATACAAAATTTTCCGAGCAATATAAGAAGTTATCTAGAATATAAACAGATATTATCTTGCAAAAATTAAAACTTTATGTTAAATTATAACATGTCAGGTGATTATATATGGAAACAGCATTATTAATTATATCAGTATTATTAATTGCATTAGTATTATTACAAAGTAATAAAGCAAGCGATGCCAGTCAAATTATCTCTGGTGGAAATACTGAATTATTTTCTAATCAAAAAGAAAGAGGTTCTGAATTATTACTAAGTAGAATTACTTTAGTATTAGGTTTAGCCTTCTTTGTAATTTCTTTCATAATTTATATGAGTTAATAAAATGCCTACCAAAGGCATTTTTTTAATTATTAAAATAAATATATGATATAATCAAAATGGTGAATAGTATGAAAAATAATATATTAGAAGTATTAAAAGACAAACATGAGGCTCAAACTTTAATTCAAATTAATGATTTGCTAGGCTTATCAAGTGCCGAAGAATTAAAACAAGTAGAATTAACACTAGAAGAACTAGTAAATGAATATAAAGTATTTAAAACTAAAAAAGATAAATACATCTTATATGATAATGCTCCAGGAATTAAAGTTGGAAAATTAAGCGTTAATAAAGCCGGAAATGGATTTCTTTTACAAGAAGGAGAAGACATTTACATCGATTATTGTAATCTAAATAGTGCAATAGATGGAGACGAAGTTCTTGTTGAATTAATAAAATATAAAGGCAAAGAAGAAGGACGCGTAGTTAAAATTCTAAATCGAAACACTAAAAATATTATTGGTGAAATCTTGTTTAAAGATAAAAAGCCAACTTTAATCTTAGATGATAAAAAGAAAAGAATAACCGTAGAACTAGATCCCAATACAACTAATAATTGTGTAGATGGTACTAAAGTAGTCGTAAATTTAGTAAAAGAAAAATCTAGAAACAATTACATTGGTAAAGTTGTAAGTATCATTGGCCATAAAGACGATCCAGGTGTCGATATTAAAACCATTGCCTATAAACATGAAATATATGAAGAATTTAGTAAAGAAGCAATAGAACAAGCAGAACACTTTCCAACTGAAGTTCAAGAATCAGAACTAAGAGGAAGAAAAGATTTAACAAGCGAAATGATTTTTACCATTGATGGTGATGATACAAAAGATATAGACGATGCCATAAGTTATAAAAAACTAAAAGATGGTACTTTTGAATTAGGAGTTCACATTGCTGATGTATCACATTATGTAACCAAAGATAGTCCTTTAGATCAAGATGCCTTTAGAAGAGGAACAAGTTCATACCTAGCATATTCAGTAATTCCAATGTTACCTCATTTATTATCAAATGGAATTTGTTCATTAAACCCTAACGTTATCAGATTAACTTTATCTTGTGTTATGAACATCGATCACAAAGGTAATATTATAAAGTATGATATTTTTCCAAGCTATATCAAATCAAGAAAACAAATGACATATAAAAAAGTTAATGACATTATCATGAGAGATATCATTGCTGAAGATTATGAACCATATGCAGATACTTTAAAAGAAATGAACAATTTAGCTCACATATTAAGAAAAGCAAAAGAAAACCGCGGGTACATTGATTTTAATATTGATGAACCAAAAATAATTTGTGATAAAGATGGAGTATGTACAGACATTATTAAAGTTGAAAGAGAAGATGCTGAAAAACTAATCGAAGACTTTATGATAGCAGCCAATGAAACAGTTGCAAGTCATGCTTACAACATGGGGGTCCCATTTATTTATCGTGTTCACGGTGAACCTAAAAAAGAAAAAGTTGATGACTATCTTCATTTAGTAAGTTTAATGGGATATAAAATAGTTGGTAAATTTAAAGATATCAAACCTACTAGCTTCCAAAAAATTCTTGCTCAATTACAAGATAAACCAGAAACTCAAATTTTATCAGAATTGTTATTAAGATCAATGCAAAAAGCAGTTTATTCAAAAGATAATATTGGACACTTTGGTTTAGGAAGTAAATGCTATACTCATTTTACCAGCCCAATTAGACGTTACCCAGATTTAACAGTTCATAGATTATTAAGAACTTACTTTTTTGAAAATAATATGGATAACCAAACCATTAATTATTGGGATACTAATTTAGATTACATAGCTTTAAATTCCAGTGAAAGAGAACAAGCAGCTATTGATGCTGAACGTGAAGTAGATGATATGAAAATGGCAGAATTTATGGAAAACCATATCGGAGAAGTATTTGAAGGAACTATTAGTACAGTTACCAACTTTGGTATGTTTGTCTGTTTATCAAATTTAATTGAAGGATTAATTCATATAAATACATTAGAAGGTGACTACTATAGTTATGTACCAGAATTATTTTCTATAGTTGGACAAAATACTAAAGTAAAATATCGTTTAGGCGATAAAGTTAAAGTTAAATGCATAGGAGCAAGTAAAGCCGCAGCAACAATTGATTTTGTATTATTAGAGGGTGATAAACGTGGAAATAAAAAACCGCAAAGCAAGTTATGATTATTTTATTGATAAAGAAATAGAAGCTGGAATTGTATTAACCGGTACCGAAATCAAATCACTACGTAAAGGTAGTGCTAATATTAAAGATTCATACGCCAAAATTAAAAATGATGAAGCTTATCTTTTAAATATGTTTATTGCAAAATATGACGAAGGTAATAGATTTAATCACGAAGAAAGAAGAACTAGAAAATTACTTCTTCATAAAAATGAAATTAAAAGATTAAAAGAAGATAGTGATAAAGAAGGATATACATTAATCCCTTTAGAAGTATATTTAAAAAATAATAAAGCTAAAGTAAAAATCGGAGTTTGTAAAGGTAAACATAATTATGATAAAAGAGCTTCATTAAAAGAAAAAGAACTAAAGAAAGCAATTAAAGATGCGTATTAAAAAACTAATATTACTAATATTAATTTCAATTCCAATAAATATTTATGCCCAAACAACAGCTCCAATAGATATAACAACCATGAGTATGGAAGAAATATCTACGGCACTAGATAATAATATAATTACAAGTAAACAACTAGTTAATATCTATTTAGAAAGAATAGACGCATATAAAGATTATAATGCCATAATATCCATTAATAAAAATGCTTTAACCCAAGCCGAGGAGTTAGATAAAGAAAGAGCAAATGGCAAAGTAAGATCATCTATTCACGGTATTCCTATTATTGTTAAAGATAATATTGACGTACTAGGTATGCCAACTACATCTGGTACTAAATCTTTAAAGGATAATTATCCTAAGCAAAACGCTGATGTGATTCAAAAATTAATTGATGCCGGTGCTATTATAATTGCCAAAGCAAATATGTCAGAATTAGCATTCTATGCTAGTTCATCTAAAAGTTCATATGGTACTGTAAAAAATGCTTATAATTTAGATTATAGCCCTTATGGATCATCAGGAGGATCAGCAGTCACAGTCGCAGCATCTTTAGCTTCAGCAGCACTAGGAACTGATACCAATTCATCAGTCAGACTACCAGCCGCTGCCAATAATCTTGTTGGTTACAGACCTACATATGGTTTATTTAGTAATCAAGGCGTTTTACCATATGATCCCAATAGAGATACTGTAGGTACGTTAACAAAAACTTTAAATGATTCTATTATATTAACTAATATAATGTCCTCAAATAACACCAAAATAAAAACAAATTTATCAAATTTAAAAGAAATTACAATTGGTGTTCCAACTTTATTTTTAGATGGATCGGAATCATCTAATTTAATAGAAAATAAAAAAGGTTATTCAGAAATTACCAAAATGGCTAAAAAAGTTATAAGTTTGTTAGAAAAAAATGGAGCAAAAATAGTTTATTTAGATGAATATTTTACAAATACTCAAAACTACTATGTAAACAATTCTTATAGTGGATATTTGTTTTGTAATGCCGTAAATAATTATTTAAAAGGAACAGCCGGAAGTATAAGAACATTTGAAGATTTAGTTAAGTCAAATGGTAAAATAACAAATATTGATACATATTTAAAATATTGTGGAACCTCAAATGAAATAAAAGATAATAAAAAAGCAATAATAACAAACTATGATGAATATTTAAATAATATCTATAAAAGTAACGATTTAGATGCAATAATTTATCCAACTACCAAAAATCAATTGTTAAAAGTTAATAAAAGTGGTATTGTTAATATAGCGGCTCATGCATCACCTGCTGTAGGATATCCATCTATAACCATGCCATTAGGTTTTGATCAAGACAACTTACCATATGGAATTGAATTTATGAGTCTAAAAGGAGACGACAATCTGCTTTTAAATATAGCTGGAGTTTATGAAAAAATAAATAACCAAAGTAAACATACTCCAACTATTGCCCCATCATTATATAGTGTTGATAACCAAACTCAAAAATTGGTAAAAAAATACTTAAAATTAAATAATGAAGAAGATAATAATTTTATAAAAACAAAATGGTTAAACAAAGTGAAAAAATACTTTAAACAATATAATAATGTAAAAGACCATTCATCTTCATCAAAAAAATTAAATACCAATTATATAATAACCATCATATTATCAACAATGTATAATATATTTAAAGTTATAGTAATTATAATTTTAATAATCTATATACTATTAATATTAACAAAAACAGCAATAAAAAAACTAAAACCCAAAAAGAAGAGGAGACACCATAAATAGAAACATCATAAGTTTTTAAAAGCTGTTATGGAAAAATAAAGATGATAAAGTTTATAATAATAGACAACGATTTAAAATATCATAATATATATGAATCTATTATTAATAAATTAATGTTTAATAATGACATAAACTATGAAATAGAAAGATACAATAAATATACTCCAGAACTAGGTAAAACTATAAGTGATAGATCAATTTTTAAAATATATTTATCAGAAACAGTTCTACCTGGTTCAAAAAATGGATTAGACATTGCCAGAGAAATTAGAACTAAAGATTGGGATAGTGAAATATTATTTATAACCAATCATGATAAATTATTTGAAACAGTATTTAGAAAAGGACTAAAAGTCTTTAGTTTTATTGAAAAATACTATAATTTAGAAGAAAGACTTGAAATAGATTTATCTAAAATATTAAGCAGAAACTTTGATAAAAAGAAATTCTTTTTAAGTAACTGTTCTCAAGATTTACAAATATATCTAAAAGATATCTTATACTTATATTGTGATACGTCTACTAGAAAAGTAATGGTAGTAACAAATCAAAATATTTTTCACTTAAATACCACCTTAAAAGAAGCATTACAAAAATGTGATAATAGGTTTAAACAAGTTCATCGTGCATGTATCGTTAATACAGACGAAGTAAATCTATATAATTGGAATAAAGGGTATTTCAAATTAAAGAATGGCAAAGAAGTATTATTATGTTCAAAGAATTATCGAAAAAATGTCGAAAATGTATAAAAAGCATTATTTTGTGTTTAAAAAGCCAAAAACATAAAAAAATAAAATTATTAAACTACTTTAAACATCGAAAAAGACCTTTAAAACAAGTTAAGCTATTTTACCTAAATTATTTGTTAGAATATAATTGACGCAGGGCTAAGATATCGAGCTGCAAATAAATTAGGAAGGAGAGTTTAGCTTGAGAGGTAAAGTAAAATGGTTCAATAATGAAAAAGGATATGGATTCATTGAATGTTCAGATTTAGAAGATATTTTTGTTCATTATTCCGCAATACACAGAGATGGATACAAGACTCTAAAAGATGGAGAACTTGTTGACTTTAAATTAATAGAGACTGCTAAAGGACTACAAGCAGTTGACGTTAACGAAGTACAATTAACTACAATTTTGTAGTTTTTTCTTTTTATAAATACACTTACTATACATAAAAGCTAAATATGTTCTAAATTTTAAATTCAAATATGTTATAATATAAATGGGAGATGATATAATGAACATTTTAATACGTGGAGACAAACTTAAGGTTACAGATGCCATAAGAGCACACATAGAGGAGAAATTAGGACGACTAAATAAATACTTTGATTCATCAGACGAAATACATGCAAACGTCTTAATAAAAGTAAGAGATAAAGATCAAATTATCGAAGTTACTATTCCTACTAAAAAATTTACCTTAAGAGCAGAAGAAAAACATAGTGATTTATATGCTGCTACAGATCTAGTTGTAGACAAACTAGAAAGACAAATTAGAAAGAATAAAACAAGATTAAATAATCGTTTCAAAAAAGAAGAAGTACCTGAATTGGTATTTGAAATAATTGAAACCGAAGAAGAAAACGAAAATAAAATTGTTAAAAGAAAAACATTAGATATTAAACCAATGGATGAAGAGGAAGCTATTCTTCAAATGGAATTACTTGATCATGATTTCTTTGTATTTAAAAATGTAGATAAAGATTGCATTTCAGTTTTATACAAGAGAAAAGATGGTAATTACGGTATAATAGATACTAAATAAAAAAATAGGATGTAAAAGTCCTTTTTTTCTGATATAATATTAACTTGAAGAGGTGATTTTAATGAGTTTACTAAAAAAACTTGTTGATACTGAATATAAAGAATTAAGAAGATTTAATAAAATTGCAGATCAAATTGAAGCGTTAGATGAAACATATTCAAAAATGAGTGATGAAAGTCTAGCCGCAAAAACAAATGAATTTAAAGAAAGATTAGCTAATGGTGAAACATTAGAAGATATAAAAGTAGAAGCTTTCGCTACCGTAAGAGAAGCTGCTTATAGAACTATTGGCTTAAAACCATATCGAGTTCAACTTATCGGTGGTCTAGCTATTCATTATGGTAATATTGCTGAAATGAAAACAGGAGAAGGAAAAACCCTAGTTACAATTCTACCTGCATATTTAAATGCTCTAGCTGGAAAAGGAGTTCATGTTGTAACCGTAAATGAATACCTATCAGCACGTAATGCCGAATGGATGGGCCCAGTTTATAAATTCTTAGGCTTAACAGTTGGAGTAAATTTAAGAGAACTAACTCCTCAAGAAAAACAAGAAGTTTATAACTGCGATATTACATATTCAACTAACAATGAAATTGGATTCGATTACTTAAGAGACAATATGGTTCAAAGAAAAGAAGACCGTACTCAAAGAGGATTAAATTATGTTATCCTTGATGAAATTGACTCAATGTTAATCGATGAAGCCAGAACACCACTTATTATTTCTGGTGGAAAAATGAATTCCGCTAACCTATATATTGAAGCAGATAGTGCTGTTAAAAAACTAAAAGCTGAAGATGACTATACAATAGATGAAAAAACTAAAACAGTAATGCTAACTCCAGAAGGAAGTAGTAAAATTGAAAAATACTTCAAATTATCAAATCTTTATGATGCAGATAATACTGCTTTAGTACATCATATTAATCAAGCGTTAAAAGCTAACTATGGAATGAAAATTGATGTTGATTATGTTGTTGATGAAGAAGGCGCTGTTGTAATTGTTGACCAATTTACTGGACGTCTAATGCATGGTAGACAATTTAGTGAAGGATTACATCAAGCAATCGAAGCTAAAGAAGGCGTAAAAATTAATGAAGAAACCAAAACTATGGCAACAATAACATTCCAAAACTTATTTAGAATGTATAATAAAATCTCTGGTATGACAGGTACAGCTAAAACTGAAGAAGAAGAATTTAGAGACATCTACAATATGTATGTTATTGAAATTCCTACTAATAAACCATGTATCAGAGAAGATATGGCAGACCTTATGTTTGCAACTGAAAAAGGAAAATATAACGCTATAGTTAATTTTATTAAAGAAAGACATGCAACTGGACAACCAATCTTAGTAGGTACAATCTCAGTTGAATCAAATGAATTCTTAAGTAAATTATTACAAAAAGAACATTTACCTCATGAAGTATTAAATGCTAAAAACCATGCTAGAGAAGCCGAAATCATTGCTAAAGCTGGTGAAAAAGGTGCTATCACAATTGCTACAAATATGGCAGGACGTGGTACCGATATTAAATTAGGTGAAGGTGTTAAAGAATTAGGTGGATTATGCGTTATTGGTACTGAAAGACATGAATCAAGACGTATTGATAATCAGTTAAGAGGTCGTGCTGGACGTCAAGGGGATCCAGGATATTCACAATTCTTCATCTCATTTGAAGATGAATTAATGAGAAGATTCGGAACTGACAAAGTTAAAAATCTAATTCAAAATATGGGTTATGACGATACAATGCCAATCCGTTCTAAAATGTTCTCTAAGAGTATTGAAAGTGCTCAAAAGAAAGTAGAAGGAAATAACTACGATATGCGTAAGAGCCTTCTAGATTATGACAATATTGTTTCAGAACAAAGAAAAATTATTTATAACCGCAGAAATGAAATCTTAGATACAGATAACATAAATGAATTAACATACGAAACATTTAAAGATTATGTTGATGAATTTGTAGATGGACATATTGCTCCAGAAGGATATTTAACAGATAATGATTTAGAAGCAATCGTAAATAACTTCAATAGTTCACTATTAAAATTCAAAAAATTTACTTTAGAAGATATCAAAGGTAAAAAAGAAGATGACATTATAGATTATATTGGAGATTTATTAGTAGAAGATTTCCAAGAAAAATTAAAAGATGTTCCTTCTGAAATAAGCAATAACTTTGAAAAATTCATTTCATTAAAAGTAATTGATGATGCATGGATTGAACACATTAATGCGATGGATCATTTAAGAGAAGGTATTGGCTTAAGAGGATATGGACAAACTAATCCATTACAAGCCTATGCCCTAGAAGGTTATGATATCTTTGATAAAATGCAAGATAACATTGATGCTAATATTACTAATTTCTTAATGAGAGTAGAAATTAAACAAAATATTGCTCCAAGAAAACAAGTACAAGGTAAAACAAATGATGGCAAAGAATCCCTAAAACAAACGCCTAAAACAAATGATAAAAAGAAAATAGGTAGAAACGATCCTTGTCCATGTGGCAGTGGAAAGAAATATAAACAATGTTGTGGTAAATAAGCCCAAGAACCCTCATAAAATTATGTATGCTGTATTAAGGAGCTGATACTATGAATTTAATAGATAGATTAAATTATAGCTATAAATTTGTTTGTGATAATCCCGAAAATGTGAGAATTAATTATAGCAAGATTGATGAAATAATAGATCAAATTAGAAATTCATCGGTTGCTTATTGGCTAGATTCAAATCCATATGGTTTAATAGATATGGATGTAGAAAGTATAGTTAATTTCTTATTTATATATCATGCAATAGGAGATTATTGTTTTTGGGGAGATCCTAAATGGGAAATCCAAACAGATTTAGGAACAATGGATGGCTCTTATGCAATAATGTATTTAATACTAAACAGGTTTAAATCAAATAATAATTTTGAAATGAGTCCTGATGAATTTAAAGAATTATTAAAAGGTAATGTAACTATTCCACTATTTGAAGATAGATATAGTAATTTAGTTGAAATGAATAATTTACTTAAAAGAAGTGGAAAATCATTTTATGAACTTATTAAAGATTTAAATGTCGATAGTCAACTTTTTGAATTTATAGTTAGTAATCTAGATTATTTCAAAGATGTATCTACATATGATGGAGAAGAAGTATTATTTTATAAAAGAGCACAGTTATTAACTTCTGATATACTTCATGTAAGAGAAAAGAAAGAACAAATTGATGTTGACTATTCTCATCTAATTGGATGTGCAGATTATAAAATACCTCAAGTAATGAGATGTTATGGAATGCTAGGATTTAGTGATAGTCTTGCTGATAGAGTAGATAGTAAAGTTGAGATTGAAGAAGGGTCTAAAGAAGAAGTAGAAATTAGAGCAAATACATTGAAAGTAATTGATTACATTTATGAAACATTAGATAGAAAATATTCTCGCATGGATATAAATGATTTCATTTGGCTATTAGGTCAAGATAAATCAAAGATGACAAAACCATATCACAGGACACTTACAAAGCATTATTAGAAAATTGTAAAAAATTCAAAAATGGTAAATTTTAGATACGTTTTTAGATACGTTCTGCTAGGTTTGCCGAGTGCTACGGAGTGCTCTGGGGTGCA